>ERZ1026878.1106-NODE-1106-length-17437-cov-94.387240_pt1 | contig 17437 bp, 13 predicted proteins | sample MGYA00380169_ERZ1026878 | MGnify/ENA primary metagenome ERZ1026878 (study PRJEB33269, sample SAMEA4719805) | human gut metagenome | biome: human-associated habitat; feature: organic feature; material: feces | place: Cameroon | collected 2013-10 ...
AAGAGCATGGCTGGAATAGCTATGCTCTTACTTTGTTCGTGCGATGCAGAAAACACCATCAGCACACAATACCTGTGCCAGTTTATCTTCAGAACCCAATATCATCCCGACTGCAGCATTGTTACTGCATTGAGTGGCGCAGGAACCTACACCATGGTTAGTGCCAAAAGGGTAAACGGAGTCTGGAACATCTACTCCACCCTGAACGACGGCAGAAATCATACGGAGACTATCATCCTCTCAACTGCCAAGGAAAATTACGCCAACTATAGCCACATGGGCGCTGGAAGCAATACAACCGACGCAACAAAAAACGGCTTTATCTTGGGAACAACCAACTTCAACGGTTACGCTGCCTGGGACCGTCAATGCCCTAACTGCATCCAGCAATACGGCGGGACCAACTATCCGCTGGAATGGACAGGAAACCGCCAATCAGTAGTTTGCAACAAATGCAAAAGAGTTTATAACCTGGAAAACGGCACGATAACAAGTGGCGGTCAAGGAAAAAACGACAAAGCACTCATGAGATACAGAGTGGTTTATTCGGGCAACGGAAGCGTGCTGACAGTAGGTAATTAAGCTAAAATGCTACATTTTAAGCCATAAAACGAAAAAAATGAGGATTCTTCGTCTTAAAAAATGTAAATCTTTTGGTAGAATGGAGAAATAGCATTACCTTTGCACTCGCAACAATGCGGAAATAGCTCAGTTGGTAGAGCACAACCTTGCCAAGGTTGGGGTCGCGGGTCCGAGTCCCGTTTTCCGCTCTAACTCTTAACGTTTACCATGCCGCAATGGTGGAATTGGTAGACACGAGGGACTTAAAATCCCTTGGCCAGTAATGGCTGTGCGGGTTCGAGTCCCGCTCGCGGCACTCCTTAAAGTTTTTCATTATGAAAAAATTTGCTTACATCATATATTTTATTTCAGTTTTAATACTTACCTCATGTGGGGCAAGAAGTGGTTATTTTCAAATTGAAGGCAAATTTCTTCACATGAACCAAGGTGAATTTTATGTTTATAGTCCGGATGGAGGCTTTGAAGGTATGGACACTATCAAAGTACAAGGTGGCCGTTTCTCTTTCGAAAAACCATGCAAGGAAAACTACACCATCATGATTATATTCCCAAACTTCTCTGAACAGCCTATCTTTGCTGAATCAGGAAAGTCGGTAGATATCAAGGCGGACGCTTCTCACCTGAAGGAAATGGAAGTGAAGGGCACTAAGACCAATGAACTCATGACCAAGTTCCGTCAAAGCATCCTCAACGACACTCCTCCACAGGAGAAAAAACATGCTGAAGATTTCATCAAGGCAAACACAAAATCTGTTGTAAGCCTATACCTGATAAGAAAGTATTTCTTTGCCAATTCTTCACCCGACTACGACAAAGCACTTTCTCTCCTTGCACTTCTTGAAAAAGAACAGGGAAAGAATCCTCTATTCGGTAAAATGAAGACATGGGCAACCGATACCAAAAACAGCAGCGTAGGAAAACAGTTGCCAACATTTACAGCCTACGACCTGAATGGCAAAATGGTTTCATCTGCCGATTTGAGTAGCGCTCCAGTGGCGGTCATCTATACATGGGCATCATACAACTATGACAGTCAGGAACTTCAGAGAGAACTCAAGAGACGCCAGAAGAAAGCCAACGGAAGGCTCAAGCTGATGGGATTCTGCCTGGACGCCAGCAAATATGAATGCAAGCAGAACATCAAACGAGATTCCATCACTTCTCCAACTATCTGCAACGGAGAGATGATGGAAGACAAGACCCTGAACAAACTGGGACTCAAATCCCTGCCAAATATCATTCTGCTACAGAATGGAAAAATCATCGCCCGAGGCATGAAAAAGCAAGAGCTTTACAATAAGCTCGACGAATTGCTCAAGTAAATACATCGAGCCATACCATAAACCTTTAAAACTAGTAGCCATATGTTAGTAAAAGCATATTGTGCAGCAGTTAATGGCTTGGAAGTCACTACTGTAACCGTAGAAGTAAGCCTGAACAAGGGTGTCATGTATCATCTTACCGGCCTGGGAGATGAGGCAGTAAGGGAAAGCCGTGACCGTATTGCGGCAGCCTTACAATATAGTGGCTTCAAATTCCCGATTGCGGATATTACCATCAATCTGGCTCCTGCCAATCTCAGAAAGGAAGGAAGCAGCTTTGACCTACCGTTGGCAATAGGCATCATGGGCGCAAACGGAAATATTCCAGAAGAGCACTTGAAAGAATACATGATGGTAGGAGAACTGAGCCTTGACGGCACCTTACAACCCATAAAAGGCGCCCTTCCTATCGCTATCAGAGCCAGAGCAGAACATTTCAAAGGACTTATCGTACCGGAACAGAACGCCCGGGAAGCAGCTGTCGTAAACAATCTTGTGGTTTACGGCATGAAAAATCTCTTTGAAGTAATCCAGTTCCTCAGCGACCAGTCCGCACCGGAACCAACCATCGTAGATACGCGAAAGGAATTCTACGAGAACCAGACTCATTGTGACTATGATTACGCAGATGTACGTGGACAGGAAAACGTAAAACGTGCACTGGAAGTGGCTGCTGCAGGCGGTCATAACCTCATCATGGTAGGACCTCCGGGATCAGGCAAATCCATGATGGCAAAAAGACTGCCATCCATTCTTCCTCCTCTAACCTTATCAGAAAGCCTGGAAACAACCCAGATCCACTCTATTGCAGGAAAACTGGGCAAGAACGTCTCACTCATTTCCCAACGACCCTTCAGAGCACCTCACCATACGATTTCACAAGTAGCCCTAGTCGGTGGAGGAACCAGTCCTCAGCCGGGCGAAATATCATTGGCGCACAATGGCGTGCTCTTCTGTGATGAACTTCCGGAATTCAACAAAACCACCCTTGAGGTGCTGCGACAGCCATTGGAAGATCGCCACATCAACATCAGCAGGGCTAAATATTCCATAGACTACCCATGTTCCTTCATGTTTGTAGCAAGCATGAACCCGTGTCCATGCGGCTATTACGGCGACCCTACCCACAAATGCGTCTGCACACCGGGACAAATCCAGCGATACATGAATAAAATATCCGGACCACTGCTTGACAGAATAGACATACAGTGCGAAATAAGTCCCGTACCGTTCAAAGACATCTCAAAAGCTGCCCCAGGTGAACCTAGCGCAAATATCAGAGAAAGAGTGATAAAAGCCAGGGAGATTCAAGCCAACAGATTCAAGGACTTCAAGGGAATCCATTGCAATGCTCAAATGACGGAGCGAATGATTCACCAGTTTGCAGAGCCGACAGAGGAAGGAATCAACCTTCTGCGCATGGCAATGGAGAAACTGTCCCTATCAGCCAGAGCATATAATAGAATTCTGAAAGTGGCAAGAACAATCGCCGACCTGGCTGGTTGTGAGAACGTAGAGCCTCAACATCTTGCTGAAGCCATAGGTTACCGCACTTTAGACAGAGGAGACTGGGCAGAAAGAGGACAATTGTGACAAAAATGTTGGATAAAAACGCATTATCGCCCTCTTATACCGCATAAATATAAAGAAAAAGAAACATCACGGGTGGTATTTTCTATTATCAAAGGGGCAATATCTGTTGTTTTTGAACATTAAAAGTACATTTTCACCCCAAATACAAGAATAAATACCCTACACATTAACAAAAAAGTCCTATCTTTGCATCCGTAAACAGGATCATACTATAAAGTAATGGTCAATTATTAACAACAAAAACTTTTAAGATCATGGATTGCATTTTTAAAATTACATCAGCAGTAAAGAAAGTAGGTTTCGTTATCTTGCTCGCAGAGTTAGCATTCATTGCCTACATGAGTCTTTAAGACTTTATAATAAGTATAAGGGAGGTTATCAATCAATTGCACCAGGAAATACATTCCTGGCGCAAAAAAGCCTTAGCGCACCTTTAAAGGGGTTCGTTAAGGCTTTTTTGTTGTACATAACAGACAGTCCTCGCTTTTACGAAGCAAGAAAGACAAACAAAAAATATCCTTTCAGCAAACCGAATCACACATCATTTAGGGTAAATTTTACCCTTATCGTAGCAAAACCTATTGTTTTTACCCATATCCTGAACAATTTATACCCCGAAAAACCAATATTTACCCTATACATAACAGAAAAACCACTACCTTTGCAATCGAAAAAAGAACCAAGCACATAAGTGTAAGGGGTAAATTACAAACAACAAAACTATATAGAATATGAATTGCATTTTTAAAATTACAGATTTGATTAAGAAGATTGGTTTCGTTATTCTTTTTGCAGAGTTGGCTGTTATCGCCTACATGAATGTAATGTAAGAATAATCCTATCACCATCAACATAAAAAGAAGGATATTAGGATAACAATACGAAACAGGGTAATAACTCTCTATTATAGAGAAAAAAACAAGAAAACAAAAGAAAACAATAAACAGATAAAAATAGTAAATGATAATAAAGAAAAGACTCTAAGCTCAACTGCCTAGGGTCTTTTTTTATTTAGGGCAACTACTTATTATTGCTGTTTTTAGCCCTTTTTCTCCATTTTCCACACAAAATGCCACCTTATTATATAGATAAGTAAGAAAAAGGAGCATCAATCCTTTCTACTTTCCAACATTTTTTTGTAATTTTGCAGGCAAATAACAAAAATATATTAGCTAATATGGAACAAAAGAATTTCAAACGTACCACCGTTACCGCAGCATTGCCTTATGCCAACGGTGGTGTTCATATCGGTCACCTGGCAGGTGTTTACGTGCCAGCCGATATCTATGTTCGCTATCTCCGTCTCAAGAAGCAAGACGTTGTTTTCATCGGCGGTAGCGACGAGCATGGTGTACCAGTAACCATCCGTGCCAAGAAGGAAGGTATCACCGTACAGGAGGTAGTAGACCGCTATCATAACCTCATCAAGAAGAGTTTCGAGGATTTCGGTATCTCTTTTGATGTTTACAGCCGTACCACTTCACCAACTCACAATAAGTTTGCTTCTGATTTCTTCCGCACACTCTACGACAAGGGCGTATTGGAAGAAAAGGTAGAGGAGCAGTTCTGCGACGAGGTAACAGGCGAATTCCTTACCGACCGTAACATCGTGGGTACTTGCCCTCGCTGCGGTGCAGAAGGTGCTTATGGCGACCAGTGCGAGAAATGTGGTGCTACCCTTTCTCCTGATGAACTTATCAACCCTACCAACAAGAACAACCCTGGTCATGGTCTTGTAAAGAAGCCTACCAAGAACTGGTATCTTCCATTGAACAAGTATCAGGATTGGTTGAAGAAGTGGATCCTGGAAGGTCACAAGGAGTGGCGTACCAATGTTTACGGTCAGTGCAAGAGCTGGTTGGATATGGATCTTCAGCCACGTGCGATGACCCGCGACCTGGATTGGGGTATTCCTGTTCCTGTAGAGGGAGCAGACGGCAAGGTGCTCTACGTTTGGTTCGATGCACCTATCGGCTACATCTCAAACACCAAGGAGCTTTGCGATGCTCATCCAGAAAAGTGGGGAACATGGCAGAAGTGGTGGCAGGATCCTGAAACACGTCTTGTTCACTTCATCGGTAAGGACAATATCGTGTTCCACTGCATCATCTTCCCTACTATGCTGAAGGCTCACGGCGACTATATCTTGCCAGACAACGTACCAGCCAACGAGTTCCTGAACCTGGAGGACGATAAGATTTCAACATCCCGCAACTGGGCTGTATGGTTGCACGAGTATCTCGTAGATTTGCCAGGCAAGCAGGATGTATTGCGCTATGTATTGACAGCCAATGCGCCTGAGACCAAGGACAACAACTTTACCTGGAAGGATTTCCAGGAGCGCAACAACTCTGAGTTGGTTGCCGTTTACGGTAACTTCGTAAATCGTGCCCTCCAGCTCACCAAGAAGTATTGGGGCGGTGTTGTTCCTGCCTGCGGTGAATTGCAGGAGGTAGATGAGAAGGCCATCGCTGAGTTCAAGGACGTGAAGGAGAAGGTTGAGCAGTATCTCAACGTATTCAAGTTCCGTGAGGCTCAGAAAGAGGCTATGAACCTGGCTCGTATCGGTAACAGATACATCACAGAGTGTGAGCCTTGGAAGGTTTGGAAGACCGATCCTAAGCGTGTGGAGACCATCCTGAACATCTCCCTGCAGTTGGTTGCCAACCTCGCCATCGCCTTCGAGCCATTCTTGCCATTCTCTTCTGAGAAGCTCCGCAAGATGATCAATATGCCTAACTTCGAGTGGACTCAGCTCGGCAGCACAGATTTGCTCAAGGCTGGTACCCAGCTCGGTGAGCCAGAGTTGCTCTTCGAGAAGATTGAAGATGAGGTTATCGAAAGACAGCTCCAGAAGCTTGCTGATACCAAGAAGGCTAACGAGGAGGCTTCTTATCAGGCTGCTCCTATCAAGCCAGAGGTCAGCTTCGATGATTTCGAGAAGCTCGATATCCGCGTAGGTCACATTCTGAACTGCGAGAAGGTGAAAAAGTCTAAGAAACTCCTGAAGTTCACCATCGATGATGGTTCTGGCGTAGAGCGCACCATCTGCTCAGGTATCGCAGCCTACTACGAGCCAGAGCAGCTGATTGGCAAGGACGTATTGTTCGTAGCCAACTTTGCTCCTCGCAAGATGATGGGCATCGAGAGCCAGGGTATGATTCTGAGTGCTGTCAACTTCGATGGCACTTTGAATGTTACTTCTCTCCTTGGCAAGGTTAAGCCAGGAAGCCAGGTAGGATAATCATTTCGAGACAAAAGGCTAAAGTCCTTTAAGAAAAGAACAGAAAGCCTTTTTAAGATAAGAATCTAAAAAAGCTCTATATCTTCAATACTGAGGATATAGAGCTTTTTCTTTATTAAAGGGCAAACCGATAGCCTATCGTAAAGGTGAATACCTTGTTCTTGGAATCTCCGCCATCTACCTTGTTCACCTTGGTCAAGCCGATATGATAGCGAGCATCCAGAATCACATTCATATATTCATACGATAAGCCTACAGGAATAGACACATTCACTTTCTTGGCAGCCCATGTGCTTTCCACATCCCTACTGTCCTTGTAAAGAGTAGAACCCGTCTTATTATCCTTCTCCAATTCTGTTTCTTCCGACAGCATCTTACCATCACCGCACAAGAAACCCACCTGTGCACCAGCCATAATGGCAAACTGAGGAGCCACGTATGCTTTCAGCATCAAAGGAATCTGAACATAGTCAAGATTCAGATGATGGTTCTTGACACCCGTATATTTCTTGACGCCACTATTGGCAACGTTCCCATCTACTGCCATCTCATAATCACCCCATCGGGCACCTTGACGGGCATAATAAGCACCTAGAGAAACACCCAGACAGTCTGTGGCACGATATTCCACATCAAGTCCGCCCAAGAATCCTGTCTGATACTTAGACTTCACCTCCCTGCCGTTTTCCGTTGCCAGATAAATGGAATTATCGCTCAGGTTGGCAATAGCCACACCAATACGAGGAATCACCGAAAATCTACCTACAGGATTCTCCACACCTTGTGCCATTGCTCCTATAGCAGAAAGCAACAGCATCATCACGATAGCAATGTTCTTTTTCATTATATTCTTTCTTGAATTGACAATTTACACCTTATTATATATAAATAAACTCAAAACCAGGAAGAATATTGCATCTATCATATACAAGAAACAACTATTAAAGCTAATCTAAGCACATGTTCAGAAGAAAGAAGGGCTCTCTTCTGTTGTATAACCAACATATCAAGACTGTGAAAGGCTAGGATTCATATAGTGTAAAGTACGCAGGTTATACGCCGTGCACCGAATGATGCATGTGCGTGCATCGAACGAAGTGAGCTCTTACGGCGTCCGACGCACGCACTTACTTCGTTCGGTGTGAGTCACAAAACAAATAGGCAATACACCTCTTTCCCTATAGGAAACAGCATGTATTGCCTAGTATGAATAGATGTGATGATGTATAGAACATCATCCTTTCCTTATTATTTCAATTATCCGTAGATAACCTTACCATTCTCATCCTCATAAGGAGTCATATCCTTAGCATACTGGTTCATGGCGCGAAGGCTCATACCCATAGATGAGAAACCACCGTCGTGGAAGAGGTTCTGCATAGTTACCTTGCGGGTGAAGTCAGAGAACATCATTACGCAATAGTTAGCGCAATCCTCTGCTACAGCGTTTCCGAGTGGAGACATCTTGTCTGCAAAGTCCATCATGTTCTCGATATCCTTGATACCCTTACCTGCAGTTGTAGCTGTAGGGCTCTGAGAGATGGTATTGATGCGGACATGCTTCTCACGACCGTAGATGTAACCGAAGCTGCGGGCGATGCTCTCGAGCATGCTCTTGGCATCAGCCATATCGTTGTAACCGAAGAAAGTACGCTGAGATGCTACGTATGTGAGGGCTACTACAGAACCCCACTCGTTGATAGCATCCAACTTCTTGGCTACCTGCAACATCTTGTGGAAAGAGATAGCAGAGATGTCCAAAGTCTTGTTCAGGAAGTTGTAGTCGAGGTCATCGTATGTACGATGCTTGCGAACGTTAGGGCTCATAGCTACAGAGTGGAGCACGAAGTCGATTTTGCCACCGAGTTTCTCCTGAGCCTCTGTGAATACCTTTTCCAAGTCTTCTACGCTAGTCGCATCAGCTGCGATGATAGGAGCGTTGATCTGTTCAGCGAGCTTATCCAGCGTACCCATACGCAAAGCCATAGCTGTGTTACTGAGTGCGATGGTAGCACCCTCTTCAGCAGCCTTAACGGCTACCTTCCAAGCGATTGATTCCTCATTGAGTGCACCGAAGATGATGCCACGCTTGCCTTTTAACAAATTGTGAGTCATTGTTATCTTAATACTATATGTTTGTAAATCGTGCGCAAAATTACGAAATTTGTGCAATATATGCAAGCTTTTTCGCAAAAAAGTGCTGTTTATACCCCCTTTTTTGCGAAAAGTCAAGTAAATCGTGCCTTATTTATCATCTATCCGGATGCGGGCCACCAATGGAAGATGATCGCTGTAACCTCCTAAATACCTCGGACCCAGGTAGGTGCGATATGGTTTTTTACCGCCATATTTCTCATCATCTTCGAGCAGGAAAGGCAAATCTCCTATTCTGCAGGCATTTTCCGGATGCTGCATCGATTCGCTCAGCAGTATCTGGTCAAGACTGCGCCATTCTCCATGCCAACGGTAAGTAGCCTTTGCCCCATGGCTACCCTGTGCTCCGGCAGATATATTAATAAGGTGGTGCTGATAGAGATATTCCAGAGCGGGAGAGTAGTGATAATCATTGAAGTCTCCTGCCACAATAATCTTTGCCCCACTTTGAAGCGCATAAATGGAATCCACAGCTTCTGCCAACTGGCTCGCCACCTGCAGGCGGTAAGGACGGGATTCACGCTCTCCTCCTCTTCTACTAGGTGCATGCACCACAAACACATGCAGCGTATCGCCCGTGATGACACGTCCCGAAACATAGAGAATGTCTCTCGTAGGACGGGTATCCGGCAGACGCTTCACCCGAATAGACCAGGAATGTATCAATGAAAAGGAAAACGGCTGATACATCAAGGCTACATCGATGCCTCGCTCATCGGGCGAATCGGTCATCACATACTCATAACCAGCCGTACGGATGACTGAACGCTTGGTCAGGTCAAACAATACACTGTCGTTTTCCACCTCACAGAGAGCCACCAGGTCGGGAAGCTGCACATCTCCGGAAGCCTCCTCATACCCCAGTCCCACAATCTCCTGCCCCAGCTGGTTCACCTTATGCCAATAGCGGTAGGGAGTCCAGTGATAACTGCCCTCAGGCAGGAACTCGACATCATTCTTAAGCGAATCATGCCGTGTATCAAAGAGATTTTCGCAGTTTAACTCCACAAAAGTGAGTAAACTTGATAGGATGAGTGTTAAAAACATAGTCATTTATTTTGTATTGTCAATGTTTTAATGTATCTTTGCAGTCAGTTTTCGAAGGTCCCATAGTTTAATGGATAGAACGGAGGTTTCCTAAACCTTTGATCCGAGTTCGATTCTCGGTGGGACCACTTCTTCTACTACAAACCTTATTTACCGGAATCATCTGGTAAAAACCATAAAAGGTCGCTCCTGGAAACCAGGAAGCGACCTTTTGTTATTTATAGTATTTGCCGTTATCTATTTCCATCCAGTTTTCACCAGATGGAAATAAGATAAAACAACTTTTTACTTAACTTCTGCAACAGCAACCTCCTCAGCAGGCTCCTCCTTGATCTTGCGACCAAGAACGATGTAAGCCATAGGAGAAGCGATGAAGATAGAAGACAATGTACCGAATACAACACCCAGAATCATTGCGAATGAGAAGCTGCGGATGCTGTCACCACCGAGGATGAAGATACAGAGCAACACGAGCAATGTAGATGTAGATGTATTGATGGTACGAGCCAATGTCTCATTGATAGATGCATTGAAGAGCTGCTGACGGTCGCCCTTAGGATGCAACTTCAAGTTCTCACGGATACGGTCGAATACTACCACCTTATCGTTGATAGAGTAACCTACCACGGTCAGGATAGCACCGATGAAGGTCTGGTCAATCTCCAATGAGAATGGAACGAGACCCCACAGGAGTGAGTAGAAACCGATTACTGTCAAGGCATCAAATGCCAAAGCTACAGTAGAACCTACAGAGAAGGCCACGTTGCGGAAACGTATCAGGATGTAGAGGAAGATAGCAATCAATGCGAAGAGCACACTATAGATAGCACCCATAGTGATATCCTTAGCTACAGAAGGACCTACCTTAGTACTACTGATGATAGAACCACCCTGACGAACGTCTGGGTTCTTGAATGCCTCAACACTCTTCTGAGAAACCAGGTTAGCCTTCTTCAAGGCATTGTAAAGGATAGTCTCAGCCTCATCGTCAACAGTTGGACTGTTGCTCTCAATCATATAGTTGGTAGATACACGGATGGTCTTACCATCTGTACCGATAGCAATAGCGCCAGTAGTTGCCTTAGAACCATCTGCATTGACGAAAGCATCGCCAAGAACAGTACGGATCTGCTCAGGCTCTACAGGATTCTCGAACTGTACCACATAGTTACGACCACCAGTGAAGTCGATACTCTTACTCAAGCCACGAACAAAGAAGCTACCGATGAATACCACAGCTGCTACGATGGCAACGGTGAAGGTAGTCTTGTACATAGACATGAACTTGTACTTCTTACCCTGCATCAGGTTGTGAGAAACTGGAGTATCAAACTTGCAGTGCATCCACTTATCGTGGTTCAACTTATAGTCGTAAACCAAACGAGTCAAGAATACAGCTGTGAAGAATGAAACAACGATACCGATAATCCAAGTTGTAGCGAAACCACGGATAGGACCTGTACCAGTAGTCAACAAGATAACACCAGTAATCAAAGATGTCAAGTTAGAGTCGAAGATCGCAGAGAAAGCGTTGCCATAACCGGCAGCTACAGCCTGCTTCATACCCTTGCCAGAGCGGAGCTCCTCCTTGATACGTTCATAGATAAGCACGTTAGCATCCACGGCAGTACCCAGAGACAAGACCATACCGGCAAGACCTGGCAATGTCAAGGCTGCCTGGAATGACGTCAGAATACCGAGTGTGAAGAATACATTGACAAGCAATGCCAGGTTAGCCATCATACCAGGAATGATGTTGTACATCATCACCATGTAAACCATCAGGAGTACGAAAGCTACAACGAATGATACAATACCCATCTGGATAGACTGTGCACCGAGTGTAGGACCTACAACCTCCTCCTGAACGATACGTGCAGGAGCTGGCATACGACCAGACTTCAATGTATTAGCCAAGTCCTTGGTCATTTCGATAGTGAAGTTACCGGAAATCTGTGAGTTACCACCATCAATCTCACCGTTTACACGAGGAGCAGAGTAAACTACACCATCCAGAACGATAGCAATAGCCTTGCCCACGTTAGCCTTGGTCATCTGAGCCCACTTACGGGCACCCTCTGTATTCATCTTCATGCTTACAACAGGAGAACCCATCTGGTCGAACTCATCCTTAGCGTCTGTGATGACATCACCCTCCAATGGAGCACGACCTGTAGTAGTTGTCACCTTCAAAGCGTGAAGCTCATAGATGTTCTTCATCTTGATATTGTCAGCAGGCTGTGCACTCCAGAGCAAACGCAAGTCTGAAGGCAACAGGCGCTTAGCCACTGCAGAATAGATAATCTTGTTGATAGCAGCAGTATCGCGAACGCTGGCGTAACCAACAGTACTCAAACCTCCACCAAGCTGCAAGCGAGCCAACAGTGGGTGAGCCTTGATGGCAGCAGCATTCTGAGCATCCTCGCCTACCTTGGCAGCAGCATCGTCCTTCTTCTTGATAGAGAACTTAGCCTCAGCCTTCTTAGGCTCAGCCTTAGCTACTTCCTTCTTAGCTGCAGCAGAATCAGCTGCTACAGTATCAGTCTTCTCCTCACCGCTATCGCCATTGGCAATACGAGTATCGAGCTGCTGGAGATAAGGAGCAACTTCCTCTGAGTTATATGTCTCCCAGAACTCAAGGTTAGCACTACCCTGAAGCATCTTACGCATACGCTCAGGCTGGCTGATACCAGGCATTTCTACCATGATACGGCCCTGCTGACCTTCCAACTTCTGGATGTTAGGCTGTACAACACCGAACTTATCGATACGGGTGCGGACAACGTTGAAAGAGTTGTCGATAGCATCCTGTACAGAAGCGCGGATAGCCTTCTCTACCTCTGCGTCGCTGCTCTGAGGAGAAACCTTACCCTGCAACTGCTGGGTAGCGAACACTTCTGCGAGTTTATGACCTGGTGCGCTCTTATGATAAGCGTTAATGAAAAGTGACACGAAGTCACCACCGTTAGCTTCTTCCTGAGCTCTAGCTTCCTTCATTGCATTGGTAAAACCAGCGTCGGTCTTATGATCGGCAAGGTTTTCAATTACATCAGGTACTGAAATCTCAAGAATTACATTCATACCGCCCTTAAGGTCAAGTCCAAGACCAATCTGAGTCTCCAAGCAGTTCTGATAAGAATAAACACCCAAGTACTTAACAGAATCCTTATAATCCTGCTGTGCAATAGGGTCTTTGATCTTTGCAGCCTCGCCGTCATAGTAACGTGTGGCGAACGAGAATGACAAATAGAAGATACTTGCGAGTGTCAGTAAGACGGCTACACAAATTACAATTCCTTTGTTTTGCATTTCTATTTTATTGTTATTAATTTATTTATTTTCAGTCTTATTATTGTTACTACATATATAATGACGTGCAAAAATACGCATTTTTTTTCGTAAATAAGAATAATTTGCGCTATTTTTGATGTTTAGCCCTCATTTTTAGCTTACAAATGATGGGATAGTGGTCAGAAACAGCGATTTTATCATCAACTTTACACTCGTACGGTTCCCAATCATCTGAACATAAAATATTGTCAATGCGAACAAAAAATCCACTATGATGGTAACTAATCCCCAATCCGTTGCCACTGGAAACAAAGCAATCAGTCAATCCTTTAGCTATCGTCCGATGTGCATAGGAAATAGGACCATCATTAAAATCCCCACAAACTATTTTACTCATTTTCCCATAATGCTTCAGATAGCTGGCCACAGCCTCAGCTTCCGAGGCACGCTTTCGGGTAGCTTCAGCTAACTTCACAACTAAAAGCTTTGATGTATGTTCAGCAGTATCCACTTCCAGTTTTCCCACTACAAGTCTTTTAAACTGCTTTCTTTCTTCCAGACTTAAACCAGTCGTTTCCAGATGATTATTAACCAATAACACTTCTCGACCCCTGATATTTAAGCGATAAGCCACACTCATATTACCTTTAGACTGATAAGGAATAATTTCCTTTGATAATATCGGGAATTTACTCAAGAGCATCAGGCAATTTCCACCACCAGGATGCATGGTCGTATCTTGAAAAGCATATAGCGGTTTTAACAAACTATCTATCTGCTGAACATTTCTTGAGGTTGGCATCGCTTCCTGCAAACAAACAATGTCTGCATCTTGTTCCTGAATATATGCTAAAGAAATATTAGTACCTTCAGAATCCTCTGTCTGGTCACCAAAATTCCACGTATTATATGAAAGCACCTTAATACATTTAGAAGGAGTCTCACCATTTACATTAATGGGCATATACTTACGAACAGGAACAAAGCATACCAGAAATCCCACAAATGGTATTGTAGCATATTTGGGACGGAACAACAACCAAAAGAGGAGAAAACACAAGTTGATTGCCAAGAATAACGGAAAAGTAAGCCCAGCATTTGTAAAAATGCCAAGCTTCTCAGGTGACAAGACATCTGAGAAGCCTACCAAGAACATGATTACTATCGTAGCCACATTGGCACCAGCTATCATCCGATAAGTAAATTCCTTAAATCCTTTAAACATAAGTTTTCATCTACGATATTACTTGTTGCTCTGATCAAAGAGAGACTGTTTTTCCTCTTTGGTCAAACTATCATATCCACTTTTCCTTATCTTATCCAAGATACGGTCTATTTCCTCTTGAGAGACAACTTTCTCGTTGGTGGTACACTCTGCATCCTGCTCGTATTGAGAAGTATAAGAATCATTACGGGTATAGGTAAAGTTTCTCTTACCTGTATTACGTTTTCCGCCAAACATATTCTTTAACTTATCAAATGCATCAGCCGTATGAGAGCCGCCATAACCACCATCTACCTGCTTACGCCAATATCTAATCATAAAGAATCCAAATACCATACCTCCCAAATGGGCAATATGAGCAACACCATCACCTGTAGTTGCCAACGCAGAGAACAGTTCTATAGCTGCATAACCAATAACAAAATACTTAGCCTTGATAGGTATAGGCAACGGGAATATAAAAATACGCTCATTCGGATAAATCATACCAAAAGCCAACAAAATGGCATAGATTGCACCAGAAGCACCTACAGTAGTCCATTGATTAAGCACAGCAGAACTATTATGAGCAACTACAGTCAAATCAGAAAAAGACACCCCTGGCAACTGAGAAGAAGCTACGACATAGAACTGCACAGCCTGCGCAGCTTCCTGAAAAAGGCCCGCTCCTACACCACATGCAATGTAATAAAAAAGGAATTTTTTCGGGCCCCATACTCGTTCTACAACACATCCAAACATCCACAAAGCAAACATATTAAAAATAATATGCTCAAAACCTCCATGCATAAACATGTAAGTAAACAACTGATAAATATGGAAATCAGATGCTAAAAAGAAATGAAGTCCCAGCAAATCATTGAGCACATAGCCGTCAGGTCCGTTCTTTCCCATCAAAAGACACACCAGAAAGGCAACAACATTCACTATCAGCAAATTCTTTGTAACTATTGGTATATTGCGCATAACTATAAACTTTCTTATTAATTAATTATCGAATATTTTTGTAATTTGGGGGCAAAATTACTAAAAATATCCGTGAAAACATCAAAAAATAAGCATATTACACTTAATTTTCAATAATTTCATCACTTTTCTGCTTTTTTTATTTGAACTTTCAAAGGAAAAAGCTATATTTGTAAGCAAAAAAGACAAAAAGGCAAAAATTACTAATCATTTAATAACGTAAAATTATGAACAAGACAGAATTGATTGACAAGATTGCAGCAGGTGCTGAGATTTCAAAGGAACAGGCTAAGGCAGCTCTCAATGCTACAACAAGCGCTTTGAAGGAAGCTCTCATCGCAGGTGACAAAATCCAGTTGGTAGGCTTCGGCACTTTCAGCGTAAACGAGCGTCCTGCACGTGAGGGTATCAACCCAGCAACTAAGGAGAAGATCCAGATTGCTGCCAAGAAGGTTGCAAAGTTCAAAGCTGGCGCTGAGTTGGCTGATGCACTCAACAAATAATTGTAAAGATTATTTTTAAACATAATAGGACTATCCTCACAGATAGCCTATTATTGTATATCATAAAAATCCCATCCTCGCAATTTGTGCAAGGATGGGATTTTTTATTTAACTAACCTTGTGATAGGGTCCTTATCTTATTTAGGCTGCTTGCCGATGTAAGCCAAGATACCACCATCTACATAAAGGATGTGACCATTGACTGCATTAGATGCTTCAGAAGCCAGGAACACAGCTGGACCTTCCAACTCCTCTGGTTCCAACCAGCGACCAGCTGGAGTCTTTGCACAGATGAAGCTGTCGAATGGATGACGGCTACCGTCTGCCTGACGCTCACGAAGAGGTGCTGTCTGTGGAGTTGCGATATAACCAGGGCCCAGTCCGTTGCACTGGATATTGTACTCACCATACTCAGAGCAGATGTTACGAGTCAACATCTTCAAGCCACCCTTGGCTGCAGCGTATGCAGAAACGGTTTCACGACCCAGCTCGCTCATCATAGAGCAGATGTTGATAATCTTACCATGACCCTTCTTGATCATGCCTGGGATAACTGCCTTAGATACGATGAATGGTGCAGTGAGGTCAATATCAATCACCTGCTTGAAGTCATCTACTGACATTTCTGTCATAGGAATGCGCTTGATGATACCAGCGTTGTTAACCAGGATGTCGATAACGCCGAGTTCCTTTTCGATGTCAGCAACCATGTTCTTCACCTGCTCCTCATCTGTTACATCGCAGATATACCCCTTGGCATCAATACCCTTAGCCTTATAATCAGCAAGAGCCTGATCCATGTGATGCTGGCTGCGGCAGTTGAAAGCAATTTTAGCACCAGCCTTGGCATAAGCCTCAGCAATAGCGAAACCGATACCGTATGCGGCACCTGTCACGAGGGCAACCTTACCCTCCAATGAGAATAGTTTGTTAAAGTCCATACTTTTATATATTTATCAATTGTTTGATTTGTTACGAGGGCAAAGATACAAAATTATTTTGAATCTCGCTCTTAATCAATACGAAAGATGCGACCTTTTTACTTATTTTCTCATTTTATTGACTACTTTTCATAAGTTAGTCCCTTTTTGCGATGCTTTATCCAACACTTATTGTATCTGAACACCCAATGTTTCTTCTATTACCTGGATAACCTGTGGGATGGAATCTGTTTCGAAATCACCCGTCAAACGCTTACTCTCATCAGAAGCCGTATATCTTGTGCCTGATAATTTAGAAAGTTCCTCCAATACTTCGGATAATGGAGTATTGTCGAAATGCAGTCGATGCGTAGCCCATGCCACATCATTGATATCATAATCAGCCAACAACTCAGGCTGGACAGCCCCTTTCAACAGACGTGCCCGCTTACCTTTAATCAGGAAGACACCTTCAGCAGAACTGCGAGCCGTGAAAAGCACCTTTCCACTGGTTACCATTACTTCGGGAACATCTGTTCTTTCATCCACCATAAACTGGGTACCGAGCACCCTTACATGTCCATGCTCTC
>ERZ1026878.1108-NODE-1108-length-17407-cov-14.457699_pt1 | contig 17407 bp, 32 predicted proteins | sample MGYA00380169_ERZ1026878 | MGnify/ENA primary metagenome ERZ1026878 (study PRJEB33269, sample SAMEA4719805) | human gut metagenome | biome: human-associated habitat; feature: organic feature; material: feces | place: Cameroon | collected 2013-10 ...
GCTAACAAAACTTAATGCAATAAAAAAGGCATCCTAACCTCACGGTCAAGATGCAATAATCCAGATTTAAAGAAGGTACTTCAATACAGCTTCTAATATAGCAGCTACCAAAGACTAACGTATTATCACAAACGTTTTTATCCATAACTATTCCTCCTCCTTTATGCCGAAGGGCGTGCCGTCGGCGAATGTGCAAGTTTTCAATGTTGCATTGAAATCGTCACCTTTATTTACATGCCAAATTTGTTCATACCCTTCGTCTGTTTTAACCCACCCGAACGGCTGATGCTTCTGCATTTCCTGCCAACACTCTTCTACGTCCTTAAAGGGGCGGTATTGGGGTTCTGGCTTGATGCGGTATTCAAAAATGGCAAAATTGAATATTGGCGAGATGGATTCTGCCCAAAGGGTGCAACCACGTTCTCTGAACTCTATTGTCTTGCCTTTTACAAACGCCTGTATAATAGGCAGAATCTTTTTGGCTTGTTCTCTGTTCATATTATTTCCTCCTTTATGTTTAATCTTTAATTTATCCGAAAGATTCATGTTTTAATATTTCTTCCCAACTCTCCTCATCTTTATCTTCGGATTTGTCCTTACTTAAAAGGCATGTGAATATGCTGTATGCGTTCATGTAATTCTTGTTCCATTAACTCATATTGTTTTAGCCTTTCCCGTAGAAAAAAGTCTCCGTCATAATCACCAACATAATAATCTCCCTCTAATAGGTCTGGGATATATAATTTGTCTGCATCTTCCGTACAAGAATTTAAAGCAAGTATATATCTTTGGTTTTTTGGATGTACCATGAGATATGTCCAAAACATATAATTCCCATCTTTGATTTCTGTTATTGTGCAACCATCAGATAGTTGCGAAAACTCCTTTAATTTTTCCATCTTAATCCTCCAATTCTTTTTGTATGTCGTTTAACCATTCAAGTACTGTGTTTATAGCAATATGGCTTCGATATGAATCCATTAATTCATTACGTTTGTGGATAATAATATTGATTGCTGTTACTCTGCTCATTTTCTTTTGTGTTTTTTGTTTTGCAGATACTGTCCGTATTCTTTTGGTGAGCTTGTGAATATTGGACCGCAAGCTTCTCTAAGCACAGGCTTGTTGTAATAAGGTCTGTATATGTTTTCTATCTGTTCTATATTATTCATGTTTTGCTATTTTAATCCTCTCCCTGCTGCCAGGGAGAGGATGGTTAGTTACTTCTCATAGATAATTTCCAATCCATAAGCTACAGCAGCATCATGCTCTATCTTGCAGCCTCTTGCTTTTTCCCAACCTTTGCAGAAATATGCGGCATGACACAAGCTCATATTCTCCAAAGACTTTGCAAGGAAGCAAAGAGGAATCTGAACAACTCCACGTTTCTGCATCTGCTCTTTACTATACCACTCATCTGTGAATAACGTGTTCACAACTTCGTAGCCTTTCTCTTTGAGAGTAGCCATTGCCTTCTCTCTTGTTGCTACGATTTCTTCATCTGTCTTTCCAGCCATTGGCTGACTCAACATAGCTTTTTTCATATTACTTTTATATTAATTAATGGATGGTTATTTGATTAATTCGAACTCGTAGACAAATACATAAAGGTTAGATTCCCATGTGCCCTTGCCACAGATTTTGTCTATCAAATTGGCATAAGCTTCACGTGGAGTAGGCGATAACTCGAACCTTAAAGCTTCGCGTCTGATAAAGGAGAATCCCCACATATAGCTATGCACATCGGGATATTGCTGTATGCCTTCAGCTATACAATCCTCGTCGCTGATTTCCTGCAAGCGCTCAACGCGAATATTGGTAATGCGGATGCGGTGGGGCATGAGACCTGCTGCAACAAACATTTTGTTGTTATAGCCTTTGTGGTCTATTAAATAGCCGCATGCTTCCTTGTATGGCTGCGCCACGGCTATTTCCTCACCTATCTTGTACTTAGATGTTCCGTACTGACCGTTACGAAGAAAATAAGAAAAAGAGCCATCGTCATTTTTCCTTTGTTCTACACATGTAACATCATTCAAATGAATTGTATCAGCTATTCGCCTTGTCTGCGTCTTTCGCTTTGCAAGCACGGCTCTGGTGAGTCCATACTTGTCGTTGAACATGATTTTCTTCATCTTTTTTAAATTTTTAAGTTTGCGTTCCTGCCCAAAGCCCAAAGGAGGTGTTGAAGTTCATGAATATATTCTATGTAACGTATATGACAGTCCCTTGCATGCCAGTTTCTTTTTATAATTACATCGAAAACCTTACCATAAGGACGCAAAACAAGAATAGTACCACGGTGAATCCGTTTATTATAGGTAACAACCTCCTCGTTTAAGTAATCAAATTCATTCTTTTTGAGGATTTCGGGGGTAAGGGGGATGGGGTCGATATTGCGACACAATACTCCCCACGGCCATCTGCCGTTTGGAATGGGTTTAAGACCAATACTGCCTTCATTTTCTTTGAATAGGGGTGTGGAACGTATTTCTGATACTTTTCCTATAGTACCTTGTTCTAATGAGCAGTTATCGTTAACGATTACAAGGTCACCGATTCTGAGGTCTTCCGCTTTAATCATTTGTCACCTCCTTTCGTTAGTAAATCTTCAATGTAACACCACTTAATGATGTTATTCTCCACAACGTGATTCTGCCAATCAACTTTAGGTTGTGTCCTGTCTGCTTCATAACAGATTTCTCCCTCATGTAGCCATTGGGTGATAATGAACTTATGCTCTTCTGGTTCTTCTTTTGCTTTATGCCAAATAGCATTCTTGAACCATTCAATACCATCTTTAAACGATGCGCGACACGCATCTTCCCTAACCAATAGACTACGGCACGGCTTGTATTTATCAGCATTCAGAATTGCTGCTTTTATGATTTTATTATCGTCTATCATACTATTCTGCTTTAGTTATGTTGATTTTAATCTGAACTTTATTAGTTGCTTCTTCGTCCATTACGCATTTTGTCAGGCTATAGAGGTATTGACCAAGACGCTGATAAAGGTTGTCTTTGCCTTGCTTATCAACGTTGTGTGTAAATTCTATAACCTCTAAGTATTCTCCGAACTTGAAGATTATGCCATTATCGGCTTCGTTTATTGTTAATACGGTTTCCATAATGTTTTATGTTTTTATATGTTAGTATAACCTTGCTCTACTGTCAGACATATCATCCATGGTCTTCACACGAAACCATTTCTTTAAACGATTCTTGTTAGCGTAAACACTAAAGATGGATATATACTTGTGACAAGCAAGATGTAAAGGACTGATACAGCCACCAAACAGCTCGGAACTTGGTTCTTTGCAACCATTTTTAATTGCGTTGAACGATATGCAGTTCTGGCAAATGGGGGGGGTATGAAATCTTCCCATAGTTATTCCTCCTTGTATGGGTCGGTTATACCAAGGAGGTGTTCGTTACCTTCATAGGGGATGCACTGCTCCCAGTTGTTACAGTCTACACCTACATACGGCCAAGTACTTTTATTATCATAACGACTAAATAATGTAGCTCCCCATGTTCCATTTCCGCAACGCACAAGAACCTTGTCAAACGGCTTGAATGGACACTTTACCTTTACAGGCTCTATCTCTACAGGATCTACTTGCAGCGTCTCGGGGTTATACTTGCCTTTAAGTATTTTTTCTGCTTGCATTATAAAGAACGCTCGCTGACCTTCGTCTGCCTTGTGAAATTTATTTGTGCTGTGAATCTGACTTTTATAAACAGTTCCGTCCTTATAGATACTAAAGGATGTTAGAAAAGATTTGTAGTTATCGTTATTCCACTTATCAAATACTCCAGCTTTAGTTCCATCTTTCGAAACAACCACGTCCCCAGACTTGAAAAACTTTCTCCAATCTCGCATTTCACGGGACGGGAAAAGTTGGCATTCCACATCAGAATAGTTGGTAAGATACAGACCATCCTTACTAAAAAGAATTTGGCCGGAATTCTTATCCACTACGTATATTGGATATTCTACATAGTCTAACAATCTTTCGAGACTCACATTTCCAAATATGGGTGAATATAGTTTTGTACCTTTCGGACAATCACGGAGTATTTCCGCTATGTTGATGTTATTGTTCATTGTTGTATGTTTTATAGTTGTCTTCTGTGATTTCTTTGTAGAATATGATTGCAATATTCTTTATAGACTTCTTGTAATGTTCCACAATGTAATCTTGCACTCCACGTAGTGGGAAGTCGTCCTTTGTTGTGTTAAGAGTGGCTTTTATGTATGTTACACTGTTGCCTTGTGTGATTGCAACAACATAGTAGTAATATTTTATTTTCATAATTGTATGTGGTTTTTATTTTTTAAACTTCTTATAAACCGTTCCTTCTGGTCCAGTTATTGATACATACGCTTTATAGCCGTGTTTTTTACCTTTTCTTATCAGATTATGATAATTTATCAGTATGTTCTGATTACACTTCTTGTACAAATATATATTATACAAAGACATTGGGAGCTTGTCAAAGCAAGCAGCTATTGTCTTTTTTCTTAGTCTCTTTTTCATTTTGCACTCCTTTCTGATTCTACTACACACGATAATTGTTCTACTTGGTTCTGTAATTCCACCTGCTTCTTGAGAGAATTGTCACGTTCAGCTCTCGCATTCGATATGCAAACAAAGCTTACAGTAACAGATACTACTACTACAGCACCAATGCACAACCAGGGTAACTGATGTGCAAAACTGTTTACTTCTCGACAGACACCTTTTACGAATGCCCAACCATACTTTACTGCGTATAATCCAGCTTCCTTAGTTGTGGCATTGTCAGCAAAGTCTATTTTTGTTATCATAATTAATCCTCCAGTTTCTTTATGTCTTGATACTCGTAATACAGTATGCGCTTCTTTGCTGATCGTGTTCCATCATTTTTAGGTGGGTTCACGTAAATGGTAAAATCACCATTTGGCATAAAACCGTTCAGAAGTGTAGGACGAATATCATGTATCCAAAACACCTCTTTTGTTTTGGTGTTAATACACTTATCGTCTTTCTTGTATGGTAGGCTTTTGATGTCTTCATTTACAAGTCTTATAATGTTCTCGTTGATAATTCTTCTATCAGCAAGTAAACCGATGATTTTGTTATTCATAATTATCAATATTTATAGATTGTATCGTTTTGTTATTATTTACTTTGATGTTTATAGGAGTATCTTCTTTGAAGTATTCCCATGATGTATATTCTTCTTTCATAATTTTATGTATTTAAAAGGTTGGTCCACTTGATTCATACTCGCTATCGATAAGGTACTTGTCGTTTGGTTCGTACTCGTCTTCTTCCTCGTACTCTTCATCATCAATGCCATCATCGTAGCAGTAAGGGTCGTTATCGCCATAATAGCCACCATTGGCGTAGAATGCTTTCCAGTCTATAATAAGTTTGCTTATTTATCTTTTCTCTATCCAGTATTCATAACTTTCTTGGCATGAAAGTAAACGTGCTGTGAAATTACCTGGATTCTTAATTTCAACTGAGTATTTTATATCATTCTCGAATGATTTGCAAAGACGATGAAGGAATTTTTCTGCCTCTGCTTTGCGTGTAGTTTCAAAGACTTTTGCTGTCTTTTCAACATACTGTTCCATAACATAATACTTTGTTCTTTTCATTGCTCTTGTTTTTTATAAATGTTTTAATTATCTTTTGCAAAGGTAGTCATTTTTTGTGAATTGACCAAATTTATAAACTCGTAATTTATTGATAACCAATAAATTAACCTTAGCTAACTTTTTCTTGATATATATTCTTCTGGAGTGCATCCGTATTTGGTTTCGAAAGCATTTTTCATTACCAACAATGTGTCTTTATCACATTTGTATAAGTTGCATATAAGAGATTTAGCAATATCAAGTATTCTTTCTTCTATATTTATCTTTGAATGGTCTTTGGTCTTTTCTACTATACGAGGTTTACCCGAATCCCTTGACAATGGAAATGGCTTACCTTTTTGTCCACTTCGTTCTGCATATTCATCCCATGTGCAGTAATGATTGTTGTTATTCGCAAGTCTTAACTCCTCTTCCTTTTTTGCCTGGTCGTAATATGCTGTATTCCTCTCACGACCAAACGCCTTTAAGGCTTCCATAATGACAAGAGGGTCAACCGCACCCCAGAAACGACCATAGCAACATCTTTTGAATCTCGCAAAAAAAAGCATTATCTCCGATACCTTCAAATAGCAGTAGTCATTTGCAATAATATCTGAGCATTGATTCAACTGATTAGATGTGAATTTCTCCTTTACTCCGCAATATTCAGACAGATCCAAAAGTTGGGGTACGAGCCATGCTTGTGCAGTTTTAGGGGTATATGTACCGTTAAGCTCTCCAAGGGTAGGATAATCACCAAAGTAGCAATCATGTATATTCTTATACAATACAGACTGTTGAGACGGTGTGACCGTGAGCAAAAACTCTTTTGCTGTTCTTCCGTATTTCGCTGTTATCTCAGCCTTGCGAGGACAACAGGGATTCAACGAGGTCGGTTGCTTCTCCAACTCGTTGTGCTGCGGTATTGTTATTTCGTCTATTCTTTTTGTCTTCATTGCTCTTATATTCTTTATTATGATTTGACCATCGTGCAAGTCTTCTGCTCAAATCCCATGTTTTTTCTTGTTCAAATCTGAGTTTAGAACAAGATTTATTAGCTTCACTCCAATAATCGAAGAACTCTCTTACCATTTCTCTACCATAAGTAGGTACGTAAGGAATCAAACTGTCATAAAACTCTTGAGTTCGTTTTTTTGTTGCTTCCTTGATTTCCTCTTTGGTTTTCTTTGGTTTCGCTTCTTTCTTTTCTGGAAGTACAGGAGATATTTCTTGATGTTCATTTTCTTGACTATCCTCTTTTGTCTCTTCGCAAGAAACAGTTTTCGTACAACTATATTCTTCATAATTACAAATTGTTATAACTGAATAATTGTTCGTAGACTCTATGCTTATTATCCCTGCGTCTTGGAATCGTTTAAGGCATGTACGAATTATCTTTTTAGTCAGCTTAGGATTATCTCGTTCTATAGTATTTAGACTTGTAACAAACTGTCCCCTTTTTATCTCCTTGCTATGCCAAAGTGCATCTTCTTCATTTGCTGACGCAAGCATGTAGAGGTACAGGACAACCATTTCGGGTTTATCCCACCATTCCCACTCAAGGATGTTGCGAGGTATCTTAATCCAACCGTTTAGCATAGTAATCAAAACAAAATCCTCAACGTTCTTACTTCTCTGCATATGCAGGTGGAACAGAAGCAATACTTGTCGAGGATTCAATATGTTTTATCAGAAAGTTCCACGTTCCTGATGTTATTTTCTTGTTTGCAAAGATAGTTAAAAGTATTTGAATGACCAATATTTTCAAGGCTAAAAAATCTTAGACTATCATTATTTAACTTTTACTCTTATTGCCTTTTCACGGCTTAGTTCGTTTACTTTCTGAGAGTAATACTTTATTCTTTCTTCCAGCTCACTGTCAAGCCAATGACAAGTGGATTTAGCCTTTAAACCAAGTTTTTCAAACCGACTTATGCCTATCTTACGTATGAGGTTAGTCTGGTAAGCTATAAGATGATCTGCGCTGAACCTGTTACAGAATTTACATTCTGCATTGCAGTTATCTTCGTCAAATCTTGTTGCCATGTGGGTACGACTGTAGAAGTGCCCACAATCTACATCGTCAAAGGTTTTAATCTTTCCACATGAGATACACCGAACGTATCCATTCGGCATAGCATCACGAAGACGTATGTAAAGGGAGAACAACCTATCGAGTTTTTTTACCAAGTTTGGTTTGCTCTTATAATTTCTCTTTTTAACCGCTTTTTCTGCTGTTTGAGCAACTTTTGGTTTGCGATTGAAGTAGTATTTATTCATAATCATAATAACTCTTAATATAGCTTATTTCCGTGTAGGTACTTTCTACTTTCATTGTAACGCATCTTCAAGTTGATGTGTTGTACGAGGTCTATTTCAAGTGCTTCCGCCCAGTTAAATACAGACAACAGAACACTTTGACATATAGAGCCAAGCGTAGATGGATGAACTGGCAAAGTACTAAATAATAAACTTTGTACATTTCCGCACAAAATGTCGTTAGTAACAAATAAGGCGTTTTCAGTAAAAGTATGATGGGCAAAGAAGGAATATTCCGCATCAATCACCGATATATTATTGTTTGCTGTAATATCTCTGACGCCCATAAAATCAAATATTCTGATGCAGATGTCAGCCAATTCACTTTCTACTTTCCCTTCTATCGTATCTGAATAGTATTTATCGAATAAGCTACCACCATTGTCGTTTGCAAGTACTGTTCTTAGTCCTTCTTTATCAAGGTCGTCCATGTAACAGCATTTACGGTCAGCTTGAACTGCTTCTGCTACCTCTGTGCAAACCATCATCAACCAATGTGCATTAGACCTTTTTTCTTCATGCCATCCATGTTTGACAGCATTATCGTAGGCTCTTTTGACCCACTCATTAATTTGTCTTGATTCAATTCTCATATCCATTATATTTTAAAAAGTTGAGGAATAGACAATCCCTTTTGTTGTTTACCTAAGATAAAATCGCATATAAAGTTTCTTGCATAATCTGCAGAAATAAGGCTTCGCTCTGTTGAACAAATTCCAGATTGTTTACTTCCCCTTGCTTTAATGATTGTTTTCTGTATTTTGTTCTTTTGCAAACTCTTCCCATTTGTTGGTTCACAACCAATAAACCAATATGCTGTTGGTTTTTTGTAATAATCACCACGCAACAATCTGTTATTGTCGATGATGGTAGGTGGTAAGACGAAATTGCTTTTCAAGAATGTTTGTTCACTCCATGGGTTCTCCATAATAAGTCTGCCCCCCCCCCCTGATTTTTACAACTGAGACCATTTTTACTGCAAGTCGAAAGAATTTCTCTCTGTTTACTGAACGTTCTAATATCATATCAGTAGCTTCTTTTGTTGTCTTCTTGCGATAATTAGTACATCCGTAGTACATCGCCATCTGACTCATTGCAGAGAAATATATACAAGGAAAAAAAGCTAAGATTAAGTCGTCTTTTTCTACCTTGTCAAAGATAGATGGCTTGTCTTCATAAGCTGCTTCTATTTCCTTAAACAGATCAACAATGTTCTCGGTTTGTCCGAAATCATTCTGTATATCATAATCTTCCGCTGGGATACCAAGCTTTATAAACTCATTCTTGAATGTTCCAGATTGTTCAAAGAAACAATGTACTTTGCCTTTTATCTCCATAATGCTAAAATGTTACGTTCGTTAATTGTTTTCCTTGAGACCTTATACACCATCTTGTAGTTCCTGGTAGTTCGAGGTCTATTTTAAGATGACTTACATCACCAAACCTTTTGTAGTTTCCTCCAAGGTCTATAATCCATCCGTCTTTACCCTTAAATGGACGTATTGCTCTGCCTACCATTTGATAATAAAGCGACAAAGACTTGGTTGGTCTTGCAAGTATGACTGTATCAAGAGCAGGGTAATCAAAACCAGTGGTGAGTGTTCCCACATTTGCTACAACCTTAATCTTACCTGATGTAAACTCCTTGAGTATACTTTCACGTTCTACCTTCGGAGTTGTTCCAGTTACTATGGCTGATTTGATACCAAGCGAACTGAGTTTATTTGTAAGTTTTTCTGCTTCATCTATAAATCGAGTGAAGACAAGAACTCCCTTTCTTGGTATCTTATTCTTAGGTTTTAATACTCTGATTGTGGTTGATGTAAGTTGGTCGTAAAATCCGCTTCGTTCATATTCAAGCTTTAGACTTTCTTCATCGTAATCAGCCCCAGTCGAGTTTGTTTTCACTTGGCTCATATCAAGTTGCGTACAGTCAAAATATCGAAGGTCTGCAAGATAACCTTTAGCCAACAAATCGCTTATTTGACAATAGTATAAGACAGTATCGAAGATTCTTGGACGTGTACGAGTGAGAAACTTCAACATTGATAGCCCATTTAATCCCTTTCCTAACCTATAAGGTGTTGCAGTTAATCCTACGACCCTACGATTCTCTGCTTCTATGAAATCTTTGTACTGACCGCCCTTGCTGTTCACATAATGACATTCGTCAATCATAACATTCTTGAAATGTGCGAAGTCTCGCATGTGATTCATCACGCTGCCTATTGTTGCAAAGGTAATGCGGTTTATATCTTTGCACCCTACTGATGCAGAATAAACACCACAGTCTACCACACCATAGCTTTGCAGTTTCGCAAAGTTCTGTTCAAGAATTTCTTTGCTTGGCTGAAATACAAGTAATGGTCCATCAAGACGTGAAGCAATATCAGCAATAACAAGACTCTTTCCTGCCCCAGTGGGCAGGATAAGGAGTCCATTACTTTTCGATTTACTTTGAAACGCCCTAACAGCTGCATCACTTGCCTTCTGTTGGTAATCTCGTAACTGATAAATCATTATTCATCTAAGTTTGGTTCATCATCGTCTCCCAATGAAGGGTCTTCGTCGCCAAACGGCAAATCATTCCCATTATTGTCCGTGCTATCGTTTTTGTCTTCCTCCACAGGTTTGTCCACTTCTGGAAACTCGATACCGAACTCTTCTAACATGACCTTACGGTTTGTGTCCTCTTGAGCCCATAGACTGCCCTTTTCGAATGGAGATATAGGTTCTACCTTACAGAGCTGAAACTTTTCATCAACCCACGAATAGGTGAGGTAGTGACCATTCAGAGCGATACGCATAGTGTCGTTGGCTGATAAGCGGTAGTCTGTAAGTCCGTTCTTTACTTTTGCTGCCAAGTCTGCGATTTCAAGCAGTACCGAATTGTAGGCTTCTTCTGCGTCCTTTTTCATTTGTTTGATTTGCGCAAGAGTACATTCAAGTTCCGTCTTGCGTTTCGGAGCTTCATTTTCCTGCTTTACGCAATATTCCTCACGGATGGCAGTTACCTCGAAACTGTCATACTTACGCTCTGCGTTTTCCCCGTTAGGGAAGGTCGCATTGAATTTGTCTTTTATCTTCTTAAATACTTCTTTGGCAGACTTACACTCTGGGCAAAGTACCAACACTTCACCGAACATTTCTTTGTCTTTGTCTGAAAGGTTGAACTCTATTTCCTTCGGACAGTAATTTTTCAAATCTGATAACATAGTTGTAATTTTTATTGTATTATTGATATTCTTTGTACTTATCCATCTGCTGTTGGGCAAAAAACAATGCTTCACCCTCGTTTGCTTCTGGTAGATATAATCCACATTGGGCACTACTGTAATTCCTAAACCTTTCGATTGCAGTAGTCATTTCTGCTTTATCAAGTTCTGTACTGCTCCTGATATAGGTCACTTCTTGCCCTCTTTTGTTTACTCGTTTTTTTTCGAATATATCTCTGTTGCATATCTTCTTGAATATGTCAAACTTAACTTCTTCGAGTGTGTAGCCAAATTCTGACGCAAAGTATCCTAACAGTAGATGGAGATAGCTGTTCTGAGCCAAGGACCGTTGAGTATTCTTTTTTTTCAACTCAACATATTCTCTCTTCAGAGCCATCTGATTACAGGCTCGTTTGAACTCTTCTCTATCGTATGGATTCTTCAAATTATATAGTGCCATAACCATTAAACCTTAAAATGGTAAGTCGTCATTATTACCTTGAATAGGGCTTCCATTCGCATCTACAGCGGGAGGGAAATTAGAAGCTGATGCTGCGTTTCTTGCAGACTCCATAGCTGCTTGTTGTGCGCTCATTTGTCCTGTTCCTTGTGTAATGGTAGGCTGATTACCATTAACGGCTTGTGTCGGCTGATTTCCACCCTGTTGTTGATTATAACGAGATTGATATTTCTCGATTTTATAACCTTGAACGTTAGTGAAGTATCTGACTTGCCCATCTTTCTCTGAGCGTGAACCATTCAAGGAGAATGATACCGTTACAATATCACCCATATTGAAACCGTTCAGATCATCAACGTGATTTCCTGCAAACTCGAACTTCGGATAATTTGCTCTCTCTATCTGCCCTGTGAACTGGTTACGATAGGAGCAATCCAAGACAAGCTCTCTTTTCTTGAAGACTTTGTCTTGATAGGGAATACTTTCCGTGTTCCCTATCTGTTGTATAATTCCACTAATCTGAAATGCCATTTTTACTGAACATTAAAAGTGATACCATTGTCACGCATGAAGCGTTCCAAACATTCCAACGTCTCTTTTGTACCAGAGCAAACGTAAGTGCGTGTCTCGGTTGGAGTAGGAGGTGCAACTGATTGACCCATAGCAGCAGCAAAAGCATCCATTGCATCTTCTTCGTTAGAAGACATCTTTCCGTTCTTAGATTGCTCCTCTTGTTGCTCTGCTTCTTTGTTCTCTGCGACTTCCTTCTGAGGTGATGTTGGAGGAATTGCAGTTTCTTTCTTGATAGAAGACTCAGAGTCAGCACGCTGCTCTTTCAGTTTGTTTGCGTATGCGATAGTCTCCTGCAGATTAAGATTCTCCTTGTATCGGGCGGCAAGCGCATCGTAATCTTCTGCAAATAACTTCAAAGTTTCGAGGTCTTTCTTGATGTTATCAATCTTTTCTGTGATAGCCTTTTCGATAGACTTCATTGAAGTTGTCTTGTTGAGCCATTTCGCATCAAAGATGAGGTCAAGCTTGATACCGATGGTTTCAACTCCACATTTCTCGGCAAGCTTTTCAATCTCTTCTCTCTTAGCTTTCTTGGTGCGATTTTCATCTTCTTTGATTACGCCATCAATGAGAGATACCGCATTCTTGATAAGCTTGCACGTATCGTTACAGGTTGTCTTAAACTCCTCGAAAGGTTTATTCCAAACCTTTTCAAGCTCCTTGCGCTTATCGTCAAGTGCTTTAGCTGCCTTGTTGAGTAAAGCCTTGTCTTCCTTGCACTTTGGAATATCATCGGTGCTATAGTTGCTGATGTCATACATAGGCAAAGCCTTTTCAACTCTAGCTTTAACCTCTTTGATATTCGTGGTAAGCTGACCGATAGTTTCTTTGCTTACCACCAGTTGCACATCCTCCTCTTGGAGTGCAACGATATTGGTATTCTTTTCTTCTGCCATATTAAACCAAATTGAATATTTTCTTGTCTGTTATCAAATCTCTGTTTTCTTGAATGAAACTAATCAATCCTTCGCAGTGTTGAGTGAGTAGAGGAATATCCCTTTTAGGGTTAAACGTATAACTCTCTGTATAGTTTCTGTAATACGTCTTTCCGATTTCCGAGATATTGTATTCGAAGTCGTAAACATCACAACCATTCTTCATGAGGGCATAAGGATAGACCTTATGTTGCCAGTGTCTTTTGTAATTGCCAACCGCATACTGACGTGTTGTTTTCAGATCATGAGTGCAGAACGGCATAAGGTAATCAATATACCCATACAGCATTACTTTTCCATACATGGTAGGCAAGACTGCTTGTATATAAACCTGTGGCAATGCTCCCTTATAGTAGGCAGCATAATGTTGGACTAGCTGAATAGGGAAGTAGAAACTTCTGCCGTTCAACTTTGCTTCAACACCGATAGGCACTCGTTTGTTGTATGGTTTAACCTCTCCTTCGCCAACATAGTGATAATCTTCAACATCTTGGTAAATAGTGTGGATTTCCATATTCTCCGAGTTACGATGAAGGACCATACAATCAATAACCTCGTTGAATGCTGTGCCTTTGTCAGCAGCTTCACTATCGAATGGTACTCGATTTATCTTATCTATTAACGACTGGAATTGTATCTTCTTGAACTCTTCTGGAGTATGGGGTGGATTTTCAGACCATCCCCAATACTTACTCCAAATGATGTCACTATCAAGATAGTTCTGATACGCATCCAAAAGTGTCGCATAGAATCTAAACTTGACTACTTCCATAACTTATGCTGCTTGTGGGTCTTCGTATTGCTTGGTTTCCTTATTGTAAACCAATTTCAATGCAGTTACCTTCTGGGTGAACAGACTTCTTGCATGAAGGATGATGGAATTACCTAAGTTAGCATAATCCTTGATATGGTCAATGAAGTTGTTAGCTCCTTGTGCGTCAGTAATCAATTGTACGCTTTCCTTAATTTCTTCAAGAGCTTTATTGTACTCCTTTACCTTTTCTTCTTTCTGAGCTATCATAGACTGATAACGTGAGAGAATCTGAGTGGCGATGAAGTTGTTCGGTGCTGTTGGCTGTCCGTTTGCATCAAGGATTACTGGTATTTGCATACAACCAGGAAGCTGACATGTATTCTTTCCGTCGTTTCGGCTTGTCGGGTCAAAAGTGATAGTTCTCATCTGACGACCATTCTCACTTCTCATTTCGAGATAGCCAAGAAGGTCCAAGTCAGTTACGATACTATTGTAGTTTTTCTCACGGAGCGCAGGAATGAATACTGTGCTTTCCCCTTCCTTGCGAGTGTCACGATGTGCGACAAATACAATATTCTTGTTAAGTGATGAGAGGGACGAAGTAAACCACTTGAAGTCATTGTTAATAGTTCCCCAGTCTTGAATCTGCGGATTGCGACCGTTGCAGCGATATTGAATGATGTAGTCTATCATCTTTCCGATGGTGTCTACTACGATGGTATCGAACTCTGCCAAGTCATTCTTGTTGTAGTTCAGCAAATTCATCACGTCTTGCCAACTATCAATCTGAACGATACCTACGCTATCATCCAAATGTGCTGTATTAACACGCTTGACACCATTATCAAAGTCAAGCAACAAAGGCTTAGGTGCAGAGAGGGCGAAAGTTGTCTTACCCATACCTGCCTGTCCGTAAACCATCATTTTAACATTCTTCGAAATAGCAATCTCATTGCTTCTTTTAATCATACTCATTGCTCTTAGTGCTTTAAATCGTTAAACAAATTATTATCGTTTGCATATCTCACAAACTCAATTTGGTCATGGATGCCTAATTTCAGATATACTGATTTGATGTGATTCTTAATAGTGTTCGGTGCTATGAACAAACGTGTTGATATTTCGTCCTTACTAACGCCTTCGTAAACGAGTCTCATAACTCTTAGCTCTGCCTCTGAGAGCTTAGAATTAAAGCGTGGGCAACATATTACACCTTCATTCTTACATTCACCGCGTAACGGACATTCTACTTTTTCGAAGTTGAATTTTCCAGAAGATTCTATATCGTATGATGTTGTTTCGAGTTTTCCGAAATTGCATTTACAGAACCTTCTCACTATCAAATACTGGTAATATGGTGCATTTAGTGAACTCTTCTGATATTCAAGTTCAAGGGCCTTATATGCAGAGGGATAACGTTCACGGATTGCATCTATTAACTTCTGAATGATTTCAGAATCATGTTCTGTGAAAACCTGATTTCTTCCATCGTTGGTTTTGAACCAAAGTTCATCGTTGTATTGATAAAACTCTATTGCCATAGATTCTCTTCCGGTATGCCAGTTATTTTACTAAGTGCCAAAATCTGACTTTGCTTCACAGGTTTTGTATGACCTTTCACCCAGTTGTTGGCGGTGGTGAAAGAGACATCGCACTCAATCATTACACGTGCGAGAAAATCCTTTTTAGGATAAGTCGCCTTTGGTAGATTCTCGTAATAACCCTTTAGGGTCATATCTACACATTTTGTGTCATTGTTATTTGCCATATAAATACTTTTTATTACTTTTGTATCGTTATTGTAAGTTTTACGTTGCAAAGATAGTGATTATTTCTATATTATCAACATAGAAAATGTAGAAATATCTTTGTCTTTCGCATTATTTAACATTATGGAAGGAAAAGACATTCTTAATGCTATTTTAGCACATGAAGGTATTAATGCTGCTCAACTCTGCCAGCAGATAGGTCTGGAAGGAAGTAAGACACAAGCCTTGTACGATACATTACGAGGTAAGACACAAAAGGTAAGCCCACGAATAGCTAATATTATTCGTGCTGCAAAGCCTATGTATCGCTTGGAATGGTTGTTAACTGGGGACGGGGAAATGCTTGATGAAACTATCGGATCAATGACTACTGTTCTACGGGATAAGCCAGCAGAGCAAGTTGACTCGCTGACTATTATCAACCATCTGATTAATATTAACGCTAAAAAGGATGAAGAGATACGAGAGCTACGCAAAGCATACGAGCACCTTGCAAGTGCGTTCGAGAAGTTGGCGAATGGACATATATTTTCTGAAAGCGAGATCAAGAAATCTATATAATCTACATTAAAGGCAAGTATTTCGTATGAGAATAAATATAACCCCAGAAGGGATTGCTATCACAAAACGTTTCTTTCTTGCACTCGACACGTTGCAGATGCGAAGAGAGCTGAGAGGAATGAAGACTTTTACAGACCGATACAACATTAACTATTGGAATCTTAGTACCCTAAAAAAAGAACCTGAACGAAGGTTCTTAAAACCCGAATGGCTATCTCATTTAGTACAAGATTACGGTGTCAATGCGAATTGGTTATTGATAGGAGTAGGTAATATGTTCACTAATTCTAAAAGTATTGAGCTATGAGACATTTAATTTCGTTAGTAGTGGTATTGTTAGTAAGTATCACTTGTAAGGGCTTAGAACGCAAGGAAATCGCTGTTTCTAACCTAAGTATGGTTGTTAAGACATCAACCGAGCAAATTCATAGGCTGTATGGTGCGGCTGATTTCGTCACTAAGAATGAAGACAAGATGGACTGTGATGCTAATACGCTCTGGAATGATAACACGATTACAGTGTTAAGCGGAACTTTGTTTGTCAACAAAGGTAGTGAAGACGAACAGAAGTTCAAGATTGTTTCTTGCACATACACAAAGGACAATGTCTTTGCAGATGCAGGAGTTTCGGAAACCCACCGACTAATGGTAAATCCCATTAGTGAAGATGGAGTATCTAAGCTCTTAACTTTCATCACGATTGAGAAAGTTACCAATGCAGGCAAAGCAAGAACAATTGTGACGATACCTGCTATTGATGTGGATGGGCGATTACAATCTGTTAATGTTTACACAACAAAAAGCAAGTAGGCAAAATCCAAAATCGGCAAAACCTCGCGCGCACGCGTAATAGCTAATAATAAATAATATAATAATATATATAATTAACTATATATATATTCTATATTATTATTGTCTGCGAAAGGCGTGTGCCCTTTGTGTGCCCATTTTAAAAACGTACATCGCATAAGTCGTTGATATTTAATTGTTTGCGTGTGCCTTTTGTGTGCCCATTTGGAAATTTGGGAGACTTAAAAATCTTGCCACTTTTTTAAGTTGGTGTGCCCATTCTAAAATCTGATATTCTATAAATCATTGATATTTAGTGTATTAGGTTTGCCCTTGGCGTGCCCACCGTGTGCCCTTTGTGTGCCCATTTTAAAAACGTACATCGCATAAGTCGTTGATAT
>ERZ1026878.1109-NODE-1109-length-17407-cov-13.769882_pt1 | contig 17407 bp, 13 predicted proteins | sample MGYA00380169_ERZ1026878 | MGnify/ENA primary metagenome ERZ1026878 (study PRJEB33269, sample SAMEA4719805) | human gut metagenome | biome: human-associated habitat; feature: organic feature; material: feces | place: Cameroon | collected 2013-10 ...
TCAAATTGTGAATCAGCATCGCATTGACAACGGAAACAAAAAAGCCCGCTTCCTTTAATGCCGGTTCCGCCTATGCCCATTACCGATTCAGCTTGCTTTGTGACACGAATGTACGGCAACATCTTTATCTGCCGATAACTCAACCTGTGTCAATCGAACGCTGCAATGGAGATGGCGGAAAACAGTTTGCGCGTACGAGCGTTCAGCTCAAGCGATGCAGACATATATACATCTGCTTATTTTGCTTTGCAAAACGCTTGTTGAGAGCACCCAAACCCTTGAACTGCATCCCGTGGATGCAGGCTGTTTTAAGCAAATAAAAAGGGAAAACCGTTTTATTTCTTGCGGAATTCCCCATACAGCCACTCTGCCAGAGCTGACATAATAGCCTTGTACTTATTGGTGTCCTCAAACAAGGAAGAGAAGGTGTCCTGCGCTTCAAGATAGCTGTTCTGTGCGGCAGTGTCAAAGGCTTTGGGGAAGATGCTCTCGGTGAAGATCTGCGGGTCGGAGCTGCGCGCCAGCTTTGCCAGCTTCGGGTCGGCCAGCAGACGGTCATGCAGGGCGGTAAGCAGCACCCGGTCGGCATTGGTGAACTCGCCCTTGAACTTCTCATTGATCTTCAAAATGATCTCGTCCAGCGGCTCCTTGGGGTCGTGGCCGAGAGCGCCTTTCTGGGTGACTGGTTCGTAGACGCCTTTGGCGTGTTCCAGCTCGATGGCACCGGCAAAGGTCTTTTGCAGCTTGTAATACTCCAGCTGCAATTTGCCCTCCAGATCCAGCGGAGAGACCTCGTCCGGCGGCAGCAGTTTGAGCAGGTAGGCACAGAATACGTTCTCCTTGTGCAGCTCTTTATCGAACATCCGCGCCACCTGTGAGACGTAGCCGTACCACTTGACAAGGCTGCGCAGCAGGCGGCGGAACTGGTACCGCTCGGCCTGCGTTTTCTGGTTGTAGCGGTCTGCCACCGGCTTCAAAACGCTGCTCATGCGGCCCACGGCGTTTTTATCCTGCTTGGTGCTGCGGAAATACTCCTTGGCAAAGGCTTCCACGTCTGCATCGGAATAAACGGCAAAGCTCCGCAGCTCCTTCTGGGTCTTGTAAATGAGGTCAGTGTTGACCTCCTGCTCCAGAAACGTCTCCTGATAAAAGGGCTGGAAGGCCTCCCGGATGTCCTCTGCCTTGTTCACAAAATCCAGCACAAAGGTGTCGGTTTTGCCGGGGCAGGTACGGTTCAGACGGGAGAGAGTCTGCACCGCCTTGACGCCCTTCAGCTTTTTGTCCACGATCATGGTGTGGAGCAGCGGTTCGTCAAAACCGGTCTGGTATTTTTCTGCCACGATGAGCACATTGAAGTTGTTATGGAACTCCTTTTTGGTCTGGCTCTCTGCAATGTGGCTGCCGTCGGTGCGGACGTTCAGGGACTGCTCCGTGTACTCCACGCCGCCGTCCGGTACGGCACCGGAAAATGCCGCTAAGATCTGCACATCGTCATAGCCTTGCTCCGCAATGTAGCGCTTGACCTCGTGGAAGTACCGCACCGCCGCCAGCCGGGAGGAGGTGACTACCATCATCTTGCCCCGCCCGCCGATCTTGTGGCTGGTGGTCTCCCGGAAGGTCTCTACAATGATCTTTGCCTTCTGGCTGATGTTGTAGGGGTGCAACTCTTCATACTTGCGGATGAGCTTCGCCGCCCGGCTGGCAGGCAGGTCGGGGTTGTCCGGGATGGTCTTGGCAATCTTAAAGCAGGTGGAATAGGTCATGTAGTTTTGCAGCACATCCAGAATGAACCCTTCCTCGATAGCCTGCCGCATACTGTAAATGTGGAAAGGGTGGTGGCTGCCGTCCGGGTACTCGGTGCCGAACAGTTCCAGCGTGGCGGCTTTTGGGGTGGCGGTAAAGGCAAAAAGGGACAGGTTCTTGTGCCGTCCGTGGGAGGTCAACTCCTTCACCAGTGCATCCTCCGGGTCGATCTCGTCCTCCGCTTTGCCTTCCAGCTCGGCATATTCCCGCAGCGCGTCCTCGGTGTCGGCAAGGGCGGCTTTCAGCTTCAAAGCAGAGGTGCCGGTCTGGGAGGAGTGCGCTTCGTCGATGATAACGGCATAGTTCTTCCCGGCGGTCTTGTTCACCTCAGTATAGATGACCGGGAACTTTTGCAGCGTGGTGATGATGATGCGTGCGCCGTTGTTGATGGCATCCCGCAGATCGCCGGAGTTTTTGTCCTCGCCGATGGCCTCCACCGCACCCAGCGTATGGTCGAAGCCGGAGATGGTCTCCTGCAGCTGTGCGTCCAGCACGGTGCGGTCAGTCACCACGATGACGCTGGCAAACACCGGCTTGTTCTCGGTGTTGAACAGGGAAGCCAGCCGGTACGCCGTCCAAGCAATGGAGTTGGACTTGCCCGACCCGGCGCTGTGCTGGATGAGATAGTGCTGCCCGGCACCCTTCTGCCGCACATCTGCCACCAGCTTACGCACCACGTCCAGCTGGTGGTACCGGGGAAAGATCAGGGTCTTGCCGTCCTGCAGGCTCATAAACTTTTGCAGGATGTCCATCATGCTGTCCTTCTGGAACACTTCTTCCCAGAGGTAGGCGGTAAGGTAGCCGTTGGGGTTGGGCGGGTTGCCAGCACCGCCGTCCCGCCCGGCACCGTTAGAGCCTTGATTGAAGGGAAGAAAGCGGGTGTCCTTGCCCGCCAGCCGGGTGGCCATCCACACCTCGGTCAGGTCTACGCAAAAGTAGCCCAGAATGCGCTTATTGAACTGGAAACACACCTCCCGCGGATCCCGGTCGTGCATCCACTGCTGTTTGGCGTTCTCCACGGTCTGCCCGGTGAACTGGTTCTTCAGCTCAAAGGCGAACACCGGGATGCCGTTTACCGCCAGCACCATGTCCACCGAGTTATGGGTGGTGTCGGAGTAGAACCACTGCCGGTTGCAGGTGATCTCGTTTTGGGCGTAGCGCTGGGCGTCCTTCTGGTTCAGCGCGGATTCCGGCTGAAAATAGCACACCCGGAACCGCCGTCCCCGGTGCTTGAACCCATACCGCAGCACCGAAAGCAGCCCATCCGCATCGCAGGCATTGTTAAAGGCCGTGCAGAATTTCCGCACCGGGTTTACCGGGTTCTGCTTTTCAAAAAATGCCCACTCGTTGGGCTGGGTCTTTTGCACAAAGCGGATCAGGGTATCCACAAACAGCCCCAGCTTGGGGTCGTAGCAATCCCCATTGCGGGTGTAGCCCCCGGCAGGGGAGAGCATCGCCGCCGCAATGTCCGATTCAAACTGCTTTTCGGTGGTGTTGAGGGGCATGGTTAGACCTCCTTGTGAATTTTAATAAAATAGTTTTGAAAAAAGAGAAAAAATAAAGCTAGAAAAACTCATAGTATCTGATGGAATGGGAGTAAAATATAGTGTAATTGCGGCAATGATAGTTGCAACAAGAGAAAGAAGGATTCCAATAATGGTTAATCGCTGGTTTCTGGATTCATTTTTATAGTCAGTTAAGTGCTCAATGATGGCAGTTTTGCTATCAAATTCTTGCCGGAGGTTGTCAGTATATTCTTTTAGACTCTTTTGTACATTGAGGGAGCCGATAGTTAAATTGCGATAATCTCGCGAATATAATTGAGTATGATAATTAAAAAGTTTTTCAATTCGCGCTTTTGCAGAATCAAAAGGGTGAGAATTACTGATATATCGTTCGTAGTAGTCAATAGAACACTCGAAGTTATATCGAAGTTTTAGGAGCTTGCCTAATTTTCCTTTTTTTAATTTGATATGATTGAGCTTTTTGGCATAAAAAAGAACGTTTCTTTCGGTAGCACGTATTAAAGCACGTAATAATAAAAAGCGAAAAATATAGGGTGTGGCTTCTTGAGAAAGTTCCCAATCTAACTGGTTTTGAACGGAGTAAAAACCGGGATATAAATGATAATTCTCGGCATTAACGAGAAAAGCGGTATCTATATACGGTGAAGAATACCTACCACTCAATTCGATGCTAAAATAAAAACGTAGGTTTTCATCTATAGATTGCCCGTTTCGTCGCTCTAGTCCTGTGGATTCCCAGAAAGCGTAATTATAGTTGTCTGAGTAGGAGATGTTGGTTTCAAATAGAAAAATAGCGGGAGGCATTTTATTGAGAGAATGAATAAGTGTCGGGAAATATTTGAATAGCTCATTATAGAAAGCCCATTTTATGCAACAAAGTGATTCATAAAGAACATCACTTTTTAATAAGCCCTCGTTATAAAAAGTGACGCTTTCTCTTTCACGACCACCGTTTTTCTTGCGACTGCCACTAAAATATTTTCGCATGATTCCATGATTGCAATGATAATCTGATGCAATAAAACTTTCAAGATATTTTTTATAAGAATCAGAAAGGGCGAGATGAAATTCAATGGCAAGATATGAAGAATTAAAGTCGTGAAGATATAAATCGAAATAGTCGATTTTATCTTTTAGTTCCTTGCAACTATCAAAAACAAGACGATAAATATGGAGACCAGAAAAGTGGCTGTAAAGCATAGAGTCCATATTATCAATTTTGTGAAAAATTTCTTCAATAGAATCTCCGGAAGAAAGATAATCTTTTGAAGTGCAATTCAGTATTAGTTTTTTGATGCCCTTTTTTAATTTTGGAAGATTCTCTTTAGAAAAAAGATCAGAGGTGATTAAGCAAAAAGGGCGAAGATATTTCCCATCAGAAATTGACAAGTTATAATTTCTTCTAAAACTTGAGAATCCTTCATCTGTAAAATTGGATTCATAATAATCTTTTTTCCATTGCCTTTTTTTCTTAGAAGCAGGAAGATAAAGCTGAAGAAAGCGGAGGGTCTTTTGAAAAGAATAATATGAGTTTTCTTTGAATCTTCTGTGTTTTATTCCGTAATATCTCAATATTACACCTCCCTCTTTCCCGTTACAACCTCATAAATCAAACTTTTCCTATAGCTTTCCAGTTCTTTCACCAGCTGCTCCTTCTTTGCAATCAGTCCGTCGATCTCAGCGCATTTGCTCTCCAAGTAATTCTCGATTTCACATTGTTCATTTGAGTCAAGCGTTACGGGAATAAAAGTTTCTTTTACGCGGTCGATATTCAAATTGAGCTGAGTGCTTTTAATAGCTGTACGGGTAAACTCGTCCTTCATAGCAGAAAAAACATAAAAGAGATAGAGTGTTCGGATGTTCTTGTTGGGGATAAAACCAACGACGCTGTCCGGAAAATAAGCATCAAAATTCAAAATTGCAACGTCGCCAACATTTGCAGCAATTGTCATAGTCAGTGTGCCTTTTGGAAACTCTTTGCTGACTGATTTTCCAAGTTCGTTGAGCGTTTGGCTGTAAGAAACGATATATTTTGTAGCATTTGCTACATCACCCGTTTGAATAAAAGGATATTTGCCATTGTAATATCGTTCATCATTTCGAGGACGATGGTTGAAGAGCCCACGAGAAATAGACGTAGCATATTTGATTTTTTCGCATACCCATTCTTTCGGAATCTCCCCAATCCACTCAACCCCGCTATCCTTCATCTTTCGCTCACCACGCACGCCTTTGGTCACAGCCTGTGTAATAACTGCCTGTTTGAGCTTTTTGTATTCTTCAATGCTAGAAAGAGTTTTAGAGAGTAAAGCATCAATCTCAGAGCACTGTCGGTCAAGATAAGTGACAAGCAGAAATTGCTCGGATAATTGAGGAATTGGAAGCTTGAAATGCACAATTTGGGAAGCGTTAATAGCAGGATAGCTGATTCCGACAGAATTGGCTTCAACTTTACAAATAAAATTATCTGATAAAACAGAATACATAAGAAAGTGCGGATGAATTTTAGAAATATCAGCTTGTAAAACAAGAAAACCCGTAGAGGCTATTTGAGGCAGTCGGTGTTCGTTGACACAAGCAACTGCGCGTAAGTATGTTCTAACGGTAGAAACAAGAATATCACCAGAATGGACGATTCTTCGAGCACGAGATGGGGCATCTTTGAACTTGAAATTTTGATAATTGGTAATTCCATCAGTATAAGTGACGGAGCCGATGTCAATATAACTAAACTCAAAGTCGGGAGAACAGGATTCGGCCAGAGTATCATAATTGTACTTGGCAAGATATTTTACAGGAATGATTTCCCACCCCTCTGGAATCTCCCCGATCCATTCAATGCCGCTGTCTTTCATTTTCCGCGCCATGGTCAGCCCTCCTTATGGAACAGCTCTGCCAGCCCGGCGGAGATATCCTGTTCCAGTGCGGTGATGCGCGCCACGATATCCTCCACGGCTTCCGGTGCCTGATACTCGTAAAAATAGCGGGTCATGGGAATCTCGTAGCCCACCTTGGTCTTGCTGTGGTCGATCCATGCGTCGGGGGCGTAGGGCAGAACCTCGCGGGCAAAGTAGGCGTCAATATCCTGCACCAGCGGTACGTTTTCGGTGTCCCGTAGGCTGGTGTCCGGCACAGGCTTGCCGCGCTTCAGGATAACGTTGCCCGCCTCGTCCCGCTGGGGGCGCTCCACCACGATCTTGTTGTAGCCGAACTCCACGCTCTCGAACACCTTGCTCTCGCAGTAGATGCCGTTTTTGTCGCCGTACACCTTGCCGTTGGCAAACTCGCCGTAGGCGGTGACAATCAGCTCCCGGCAGGCATCGGTGATGTCGTTGCGCTTGGTGCCGATGCTCTTGCGGCGAGGCTCAAAGCAGTGGCTGGCGTCAATAAGCTGTACCTTGCCCGCGCGGTAGGCGGGCTTATCCTTGCTGAGCACCCAGATGTAGGTGGAGATGCCGGTGTTCATGAACATATCGGTGGAAAGCTGGATGATGCAGTCCAGCCAGTCGTTTTCCAGAATATACTGCCGGATGTTGCTGGGCCCGCTGCCGGCGTCGCCGCTGAACAGGGGAGAGCCGTTCTGGATAATGGCCATCTTGCCCTTGTTTGCCAGCTTGGCAAGACCGTTCAGCACAAAAAGCTGCTGACCATCGCTGATTTTTGGAAGACCGGGGGCAAAACGCCCCATCTCGCCCCGGGCGGCCTCGGCTTCCACCGCTTTCTGCTCCCGCTTCCAGTCGATGCCGAAGGGAGGGTTGGAGATGATGTACTGGAAGGTGAATCCGGGGAACTGATCTTCCGACAAAGTATCACCGAACCGCATATTGTTGGGATCGCCGCCCCGGATCATCATGTCTGCCTTGGCGATGGCAAAGGTGGAGGGGTTGAACTCCTGCCCGAAGCAGGTTACCTCAATGTCGCTGTTCAGCTCGTGGATGCGCTCCTCCATGCAGCTCAGCATCTGGCTGGTGCCCATGGCCATATCGTAAACGGTCATGCTGCTGGTGTCGAGGTCGGCTTCGGACAGCAGCAGGTCGGTCATCAGGTAGATGATATCCCGGCTGGTGAAGTGGGCTCCGGCTTCCTCGCCAAAGCTCTCGGAGAACCGCCGCACCAAGTCCTCAAAGATGTAGCCGCAATCCACGGCACTGATCTTGTCCGGGCCAAGATAGCCCTTCTCAGAGCCGAACTCCTTGATAACGAGGTAGAGGGTGTTGCTCTCCACCATCCGCTTGATGATGTTGTCAAAGTCGAACTTTGCCAGCACGTCCTGTGCGTTGGCAGAAAAGCCGGACAGGTAATCCCGGAAGTTGGACTCAATGTTGTCCGGGTCTGCCAGCAGGGTCTCAAAGGTGAACCGGCTGGTGTTATAGAACTGGTAGCCGGAGGCTTTCTGCAAAAAGCCGTCGATGACCTGCAGCTTTTTTACCTTTTCGTAGGTATCCAGCACTGCCTGATGGGTGGGCAGCAGGCAGTCGTGGAACCGCTTCACCACGGTCATGGGCAGAATGACCAGACCGTACTCGTGGGGCTTGAACGGCCCACGCAGCATATCGGCTACGTTCCAGATCATGGCGGCTTTTTCGGCAATATTGGCACCTACGGCGGTGATCTTATCGTTTGGCATACGTTGCTCCTTGTTTTTTGCGATAGGTGGACATCCTGATTTTACAACAATGGGCGTCCTATAAATCGGATAGCAGGATGCTTTTCCTGAAAAATGATTCTTGCACCTATTGTACCACGATAAAAGTGGAAACACCATATTCCGGCAAAAGAAAATGCCCGCCTGAAAACCAGACGGGCAAACGGTAAATCAAATCATCTGAAAATGCTTCAATGCTTCCACAATTGCATCTTCTTTCTCCTTCGGACACTTAGGTTGCTTTGCTTTCCGCAGCAGTCACATCCAGCTCCTCCATGTTAACGTCCACTTCGATGTGCCGCTCGACATTGAGTTTGGTCAAAAGGAGAACCGCTTCGCAATGCTTCGTCCTAGGAAACAGATCGACCGGCTGCACCTTTTCTGCATGATATCCCTTTTCTTCCAGCCACTTCGCGTCCCGCGCGGCGGTGGAGGGGTTGCAACTGACGTAGACGACCCGGCGGGGGGACATCTGGATGACGGCGGAGAGGGTGGCCTCGTCGCAGCCCTTGCGGGGCGGATCGAGGACGATGACGTCTGGGTGGAGGCCCTCGGCGGCGAGCTGGGACGCGGCTTTGCCCGCATCGGCGCAGAAGAAGCGGCTTTTGGCGGCAACAGCGCTGCCCATGCGGGCGGCGTTGGCCTTGGCGCTCTCAATGGCTTCGGGGACGATCTCCACGCCGATGAGCTCGCGGCAGCGGTCTGCCATCGAGAGGCCGATGGTGCCCATGCCGCAGTAGAGGTCGAGCAGGAGGTCCTCCGGCTGGAGCTGGGCGTAGTCGGCGGCGATGCCGTACAGCCGCTCGGCGGCGAGGGTGTTGACCTGATAGAACGACAGGGGGCCGAGCCGGACCGGGACGCCGCAGAGGGTGTCCTCGATGAAGCCGGGGCCGGAAAGGGTATGGGTCTCAGCGCCGAGGATGACGTTGGTGTTTTTGGCGTTGACGTTCACGAGGATGGTCGCGATGGCCGGGAACTGCGCTTGCAGCTGGGCGGCCAGCTCCGCGCTGTGGGGGAGCTTCGGGCGGGTGCAGACGATACAGACCATGATCTGCCCGCTGTGGGCACCGCGCCGCAGGAAGATGTGGCGCACAAGGCCCTTGCCGGTGGCCTCATCGTAGGGCTGGATGTGGTTGGCCGCAAAAAAGGCGCAGAGTGCGTTGCCGATGTCGTTCAGGACGCCGGGCTGCAGCTTGCAGTCCGGGCAGGGGACGATACGGTGGGTGCGCCCGGCGTAAAAGCCGATGCAGGGGGCACCGTTTTTGTCCCGGCCCACCGGGAACTGCACCTTGTTGCGATAGCGGTCCACTTCGGGGGAGGGCAGGGCGTCCAGAACCGGCACATCCAGCCCGCCGATGCGGCGGAAGGCGTCGGTCACACTCTCCTGCTTGGCCCGCAGCTCGGCGGCGTAGTCCAGATGCCGCAGACTGCACCCGCCGCAGGGGCCGGCCACGGCGCAGTCCACCGGGATGCGGTGGGGCGAGGGGGTGCGCAGGCTGTCCAGAATACCGAAGGCATAGCGGCCGCAGTCCTTGACGATGCGGACATCGGCCTCGTCGCCGGGGGCGGTGCCGGGTACGAACACGGCCTCACCGTCCGGCGAGTGTGCCACGCCGCTGCCATCATTGGAAAGCCGCTCGATGGTCAGCGTCAACACCTGATTTTTCTGTAAGGGCATGGGTGATCTCCTTTTGTGTTATTCGGCGTCCGGCGTCTCGGCGGCGTCGGTCTGGGACGCGAGGTACTTGCTGGGCGGCACGCCCTTGGCGCGCTTGAAGACCCGCGAGAAGTAGAACTGGTCAAAGAAGCCCACCGAGACGGCGACCTCGGCGATGGACAGATTGCCTGCCCGCAGCAGCTTGCAGGCCTCGTTGATCCGGTAGTCGGTCAGATAATCAATGGGGCTCTTGCCGACGTTCAGCATGAACACCCGGTACAGATGGCTGCGGGAGACGCCCACGCTCTTGGCGACATCGTCGATGGAGATATCGTGCGAATAATTGAACTGGATGTACTTGATGGCGTTGAGCACATACTGGCTGGAGGACGAGGTGCTGTGGGGCTTGGCCTCGCTGGTCTCCTTCATCAGGGCGGAGATGAACAGGTACAGGTAGCCCACCATGGCGGCTTCGTCCTGCGGCTGGAGCCCGCGGGAGGAGTAGATGTTGGTCAGGGCTGTGCGCATCCCGTCGGGGTCGCCGGTGTGGTGGACGGGCTGCTCGTCGGTAAAGGGGAGCTGCGCGGCCAATTTGTGCGCACATGCGCCATTAAAGCCCACCCAGCTGTACTCCCACGGCTGCTGCTCGTCGGCGGAGTAGCGGATGAGCTGGCTCGGCCGGGCAAAGAACAGATCACCGGGGGCGACGGCAAAGGTGCGCCCGCCCACTTCAAAGGTGCCCCTGCCCGAAACAACAAGGTGGATCAGGTAGTGGTCCCGGATGCCGGGGCCCCATGTCTGGCCCGGAGCGCACCGCTCCAAGCCGCAGTTGAAGATGGACAATTCGATGTTGTTGGTGTAATTCTGTTTGAAGGACTGCTTGTAAACGTCTGGCATAGGAATCTCCTCCCATCAGCGGCATTGTTAAGTTCAGTATAACATATTTGCCCCTGCAAATTCAACAAAAGTACATCCGATTCTTTGACTTTCGTGCCAAAATTTGATTTTTTGCCCGATCAAATCACCAAATAAATTGAAAACTGCGGCTGCATCGATTACAATAGAGTCATCTTTTCCGAACAGGCTTTCCGGTGTTCTTGGGGGAGGAACGGCTATGGCGACCAGTACACAGCTCAGACAGCAGATCTTGGCAGGGGAGCAGGACGCGGCCCTTGCCGCGTTGTATGGCACAGACCCGGCAGTGTTGGCCCGGCAGCGGCAGCGGTATGCCGCCGCGCTGGAACAGTTCGAACTCTATTTCGGGCCGGGGCGGCAGGTGCATCTCTACTCCGCGCCGGGGCGGGCGGAGCTTGGCGGCAACCACACCGACCACCAGCACGGCTACGGGCTGGCGGCGGCAGTGATGCTCGACCTTGTGGCCGTGGCGTCGCCCAGCGATGACGGCTTCATCCGGGTAAAATCCCGCGGGTTCAACAAGCTGGACGTCATCGACCTGAGCGAGGCCGAGCCGCAGGAGGGCGAGAGCACCCACTCCGCCAGCCTCATCCGGGGCATTGCGGAGGGCTTCCGGGCCAAGGGCAAGGCCGTCAGCGGCTTCGACGCCTACACCGCCAGCGATGTGCTGCGGGGGTCCGGCCTGTCCAGCTCGGCGGCATTCGAGATGGGGATGGCGGTGATCCTGAACGGGGAATATCACTGCGGCCTGTCGGCTCCGGAGCTGGCAAAGATCTGCCAGTATGCGGAGAACACCTACTTCGGCAAGCCCAGCGGCTTGCTGGATCAACTGACCAGCGCGGTGGGCGGCGTCATCTTTGCGGACTTTGCCGACCCGGCTTCCCCTAAGATCGAGAAGATCCATGCGGCGGGGCTGCTGCCAGCCGGAATGACCCTCTGCGTGACCGACACGCGGGGCAGCCACAGCGAGTTGACCGGCGAGTTTGCGGCCATCCGGAAGGAGATGGAGGCTGTGGCGGCGCAGCTGGGGGCAAAGGTCCTCGGTCAGGTGCAGGCGGCGGATTTCTGGGCCGCCCTGCCCCGGCTGCGGCAGACGTGCGGGGACCGTGCCGTGCTGCGGGCCATCCACTATTTTGAGGAGAACGCCCGCACCCTCGCCGAGCGGGATGCGCTGCGGGCGGGGGACTTCCCGGCCTTTCTTCGGCTGATCGAGGCCAGCGGACACGCATCCTTCACCCTCTGCCAGAACGTCTACTGCGCCGCCGATGTGCGGCATCAGGGACTCTCCTCGGCGCTGGCGTTGAGCCAGCATCTGCTGGCCGGGCGGGGCGGTGCGTGGCGGATGCAGGGCGGCGGCTTTGCGGGCACCATCCAAGCTTTCGTCCCACAGGCGCTGGTGCAGAGCTACCATGACGCCATCGAAGCCGTGTTCGGCTTCGGCAGCTGTTACCGCCTCCGTCTGCGGGAGCAGGGTGCGATCCGAGTACTATAAACGAAAAAAATCTCCCCGGCCGATGCCGGGGAGATTTTTTTCGGATCAAGTCATACGCCGCGCTCCTGCCGCTTCTGGCGCATCTCGTCCGTGTAGGACTGGAGCGCCGACAGGGTGTCGTCGTGGAAGCCGAACTGGTTGGAGAGCTTGACGTAAACATTCTCTGCCAACCGGTAGGCGGAGCCGACCACGCGGAACAGCAGCATGGGCACGAAGGTGAAGGACAGCGAAAGGATGCCGCCGCTGAAGAAGAAATCGTCCAGACGGAGCTGATCGGTGAAACGATCCCATGCGTCGGACAGCTCACCGCCGCCGCCGATCTGGATCTGCTCCTCTGCCGGAATGGCCGCGTAGGAAGAAGGCATCTGCAGCTCTTTCATAAAAAAGCTCCTTTCTGCATCAAAATCAAGTTCAAACGCAGGGGGCCGTGGGCATCAGGCCGCCGTCAGTGCCGCAGTGGCCGCTGTGGTGGGGTCGGAGGAAGCCGCCGCCGTGGTGTCGGTGGTGGTCTGGTCCGCGCCGGTGATGCTGTTCTTGGCACTGGTGTAGAGGTTGAGGACATTGTTCACGAGGGAGACGCAGTAGATGTACACCGCATAGCCTGCAAAGCCCGTGAAGACGACGGTCGCCACCTTGCCCATGGTGTTCTGGCGGTTCCAGTAATGGGCGATGGCACCGCCGGTGGTCAGGCCGTCGTTGCGCATGTTGGACAGGCCGTTGAGGGCGCCACTAAAGGCTGCCTGACCCATCAGGCGGATGAGGTTGGTGACGAGGTTAAAGGTAAACTGCTGGGGCGAAATGGCATCGCCGCCATCAAGATAGATCATTTCATCTTCGGAGATGGGAGCATACGCTGCGGGAAAGTGCAGCACAGACTGACTGGTATATTCCATGGCAAGAGAACTCCTTTCGTATCGGGGCCGGACGCAGCATGTCCGCCATAAGTTGAGAAAATTATAGCATACTCTCCCCAAAACAACAAGAGACGAAAGCGGAAAACGGCGTGCCGGTTTTGTGAAAAATAAAGGGTGAAATTTCAAAAAACAACAGAAATGCGAAGAAAAATGTGAAAAAGCGGGCGGCGGCACCGCTGAAAAAATGTTGTGTGAAATTTACACAAAACAAACGAAAGCGGCGGGCCGGATGGGCGTTTTCCACAAAACGCTGCACGGCTCGCCGCTCAACTGGGGAGATGTATCAGAAGAGGAGAAATGCTTATTCTGCCGCCGGAGCGCGGTCATACAGAACGGTCAGGTCGGCGATGTGGTCGGCCAGCAGCCCGGTCAGCGGGGTGGCAAGACGCCACTGCCAGTTGGCCCCTTGGGTGCTGGGGGTGTTGATGCGGGCCTCTGCGCCCAGATGCAGCCAATCCGCCATGGGGACGATGGCCATATCCGACACACAGGACAGGCACGCCGCGATCATTGCTTCGGTCAGGCCGTCCGGCTCACAGCGGAGGTACCGGCACGCATAGTGGACATCTTCCGGGCTGGCGCTTTCCTTCCAGCCCTCGGTGGTCACATTGTCGTGGGTGCCGGTGTAAACGACGCTGTTCTTGGTGTAGGTGTAGGGCAGGTAGTTGCCCGGCTCCCGGCGGTCAAAGGCGAACTGCATGATCTTCATGCCCGGATAGCCGCTGGCGGCCAGCATGGTCTTGACCTCCGGCGTCAGGTAGCCGAGATCCTCGGCAATGATGCCGCCTTGGCCCAGCGTCTCGTGCATCGCATCGATGAAAGCTTGGTCGGGGCCTTTTTCCCAGTGACCGCCCGCCGCCGTGGTGTTCCCGGCGGGGATGGAGTAGTAGCTCTCGAAGCCGCGGAAGTGGTCGATGCGCACCACGTCATAAATGGAGGTGGCGTGCTTCATCCGGCGCTTCCACCACGCAAAGTGTTCGGCTTCGTGGCGGGGCCAGTCGTACAGCGGGTTGCCCCAGAGCTGACCGTCGGCAGCGAAAGCGTCCGGCGGGCACCCGGCCACATGGGTCAGATGGACCTGACCATCGGTCTGGAACAGCTCCGGGCGGGTCCACAGGTCGCTGGAATCGGGGCTGACGTAGATGGGGATATCGCCCACCAGCAGGATGCCCTTGCCGTTGGCGTAAGTTTTGAGGGCGTTCCACTGGGTGAAGAAGAAGAACTGCACGGCCTTGTAGTAATCCACCGCGTCGGCCAGCCGCACACGGGCGGCGGCGAGGGCGGAGGGATCACGGGTGCGCAGCGCGTCCGGCCAGTCGGCCAGCCCCGCCTGACCCTGCTGGGCCTTGATGGCCATGAACAGGGCGTAGTCGTCCAGCCAGAAGTCCTGCGTGGTGCAGAACTCGGCGTAGGCGGCGGTGGGGGCGGCCAACAGCCGGGCGGCGGCTTTTTGCAGGATCACCGGGCGCTGGTTGTAGAGCGCGCCGTAATCGATGCTGCCGACCGGGGCCGCAGCGGGCACCTCGCCGGGCAGCAGCCAGCCTTCGTCTGCCAAGGCGCGGAAATCGATGAAATAGGGGTTCCCGGCAAAGGCGGAAAAGCTCTGGTAGGGGCTGTCGCCGTAGCCGGTGGGGCCGATGGGTAAGATCTGCCAATAGGTCTGCTTGGCGCGGGCCAGAAAATCCACAAACGCAAAGGCCTCTTGCCCCAGCGTGCCGATGCCGAAGGGGCCGGGCAGACTGAATACGGGCATCAGGATGCCGCTTGCTCGCATGGTGAAACTCCTCCTCGCTTAGCCCTTGACAGCGCCGGCCACGACGCCTTCAATGATGTATTTCTGGCAGGTGATGTACAGCAGGATGATGGGGATGATGGCGATGATGATGCAGGCCATCATGGGGGCCAGCTCCACGCGGCCATAACCGCCGCGGAAGTACTGGATGGCCATGGGGATGGTGCGGTACTTCTTGATGTCCAGCACCAGCGTGGGCAGCAGGTAGTCGTTCCAGACCCACATGGTCTCCAGAATGGCGGTGGAGATCATGGTCGGCTTCAGGATGGGGAAGACGACCTTGAAGAAGATCTGCAGCGGGTTGCAGCCGTCGATCATGGCAGCCTCTTCGATCTCGATGGGCACGCTCTTCATGAAGCCGGTGAACATGAACACGGCCAGACCGGCACCGAAGCCCAGATAGATGATGCAGATGTTCCACGGGGTGTTCAGATTGAGGGTGTCGGCGGTCTTGGACAGGGTGAACATGACCATCTGGAAGGGCACGACCATGGAGAAGACGATGAGCAGGTTCATGAACTTGCTGAGCTTGTTGTTCACGCGGGTCAGATACCAGCCGGTCATCGAGCAGCACAGCAGGATGAGAACGACGCTGGACACCGTGATGAGCAGACTGTAGCCGAGGCTGGACAGGAAGTTCATCTTGAAGATGCCGTAAGTGTAGTTTTCAAGGCCCACGAAGGTCTCCTTGGTGGGCAGCGCGAAGACGGTGGAGGTGGTGAAGGTGCCCTCCCTCTTCAGGCTGTTGATGAGGATCAGGGCAATGGGGTAGACCCACAACAGGCAAAGCAGGGTCATGATGACCGTGAGCACATTGTCCCACATTTGTTTCCGTTTAATCATTACTGCTGTACCTCCTTGGAACGAGTGAAGTGGAGCTGGATCAGAGAAATGACGACCACGATCAGGAAGAAGACGACGGCCTTTGCCTGACCGATGCCCTTCCACTGGGCACCGGAGCGGCCGTAGAAGGTGTTGTAGATGTTCAGAGCCAGCATTTCGCTCGCGTTGGCGGGCTCACCGGCGGTCAGGGCGACGTTCTGGTCAAAGAGCTTGAAGCTGTTGGTCAGGGTCAGGAAGGTGCAGATGGTGATGCTGGGCATGACCATGGGCAGCTTGATCTTGAACAGGATCTCGCGATCCGACGCGCCGTCGATCTTGGCGGCCTCGATCAGGTCGCCGGGCACGCTCTGCAGACCGGCAACGTAGATGATCATCATGTAGCCGATTTGCTGCCAGCACATCAGAATGACCAGACCGACGAAACCGGCCTTGGCATCCAGTGCCAGCAGGGGCTTTTGCAGGTTTGCCAGCACGCCGTTGAGCAGGATCTGCCAGATGTAGCCCAGCAGGATGCCGCCGATCAGGTTGGGCATAAAGTAGACGGTACGGAAGATGTTGGTGCCCTTGATGCCGCGGGTCAGCACGATTGCAATGGCAAAGGCGCAGACATTGATGAGCACGGTGGAGACCACAGTGAACACTGCCGTAAAGCCGAAGGCATGCAGGAAGGTGGAGTCTTGGAAGACGGAGATGTAGTTCTGGATGCCCACAAAGGTGGTCTTGGAGACCGTTGTGAACCGCTGGAAGGACAGATAAGTGCCCCAGATGAAGGGCCAGATAAAGCCGATGATGAACGCGATGAGGGTAGGCAGCACGAACACCGGCCAATATTTGCTGATGGCCTTTTGCATGATATACCTCCAAAAAAAAGAGGGGGGCGGGCGAACGATTCGCCCGCCCCCCTTTTGCAAGTCAGGTGTTAAGAATGATGGGGGAGCTTAGCCGTTGGCCAGCTTGTACTCCTTGGCCCAGCCATCAACGAAGGCAGTGACAACGGCGTTCCAATCGCCGGTGCCTGCTGCGTAAGCGGTCAGAGCAGAACCAACACCATTCTTCCACTCCTCGGAAGGCATGGTGGAGAAGCACCAGTCAACACTGGTCTTGCCAGCTGCAACGTAGTCGTTTGCAATGCCGATCAGGGGGTTGGTGGAATCCTTTGCAGCCTTGAAGGGGATGACAAAGCCCATATCGTCGGCCATAGCGGAAGTGCCCTTGTCGGAAGTGACACACCAGTACAGGAAGTCCAGAGTAGCCTGAATGTCCTCGTCAGAAGAGGTGTTGTTCACGCACCAGTAGTTCTCGGAACCGGTGCACAGGCCCTGATTCTCTTCGCCGTCCACACCGATGTAGATGGGCAGCATACCCAAGTTGTCGTCGCCCAGATCCTTCACGTCGCTGTAAGCCCAAGTGCCGTTCTGATAGAAGACAGCCTTTTTGCCCACGAACTCGGCCACAGCGTCGTTGCCGGTCTTGGAAGCCAGCAACGTGGGATCGCAGGTGGAATCGGTGATGTACAGATCCCAGATCTGCTTGTAGTTGTCGAGGTAGGTGCCCTTGATGGCGTCGGTGGAGCTGATGCCGTCAGCCTTGTACTCGTAGTAGATGGGCAGGTTTGCCAGATGGGTCTTGAAGCGCCAGTCAGAAGAGCCATCCATGCCGGCGGAGGTGAAAGCGCCATCGACGCCCAGCTCAGCCTTGCGGGCCTGAATGTCATCGGCGACCTTCTTCAGATCGTCAAAGCCCTTGATGTCGTCCTGCGTGTAACCGGCGGCGGTCAGCAGCTCCTTGTTGTAGATGATGCCGTAGGTCTCGATGACGTA
>ERZ1026878.1112-NODE-1112-length-17390-cov-9.335391_pt1 | contig 17390 bp, 16 predicted proteins | sample MGYA00380169_ERZ1026878 | MGnify/ENA primary metagenome ERZ1026878 (study PRJEB33269, sample SAMEA4719805) | human gut metagenome | biome: human-associated habitat; feature: organic feature; material: feces | place: Cameroon | collected 2013-10 ...
TAATGGCTCTCCAGTCCCTTTTTATAAGGGGTTGGAAGCAATTGAGTGCTTACGAACGAATATAAATCAGAATTACCAGATATTGAACGCCTTTTGCTAAATATGAAACCTTCACGTGCTGAGGTAAAAAGTCATACTGGTTATGTTTACAATACTGCAGGTTTGAAACAGAAAATAAGAAATATAATGGAACAAGGACGTTTCGTTTTCCGTAATAAGAAGGAAGCTACAGATTCTGAACTTCTACAGTTTATGTATAAGATAAACTTTATAACTGCTCGTAAAACTCTTGATGATGGAAGGATTGAACGAAAGTATTTTGAGGAGAATAAGTATTTGACTTATCGTAATGTTGATTTTGGTTATAATTGGGAAATACACCCAGCTTTTAGATGGGTGCTTGCCCCAGATGATATAAATAAAGTATTTGAACAGATAGATGGAATAAATTGAATCATTAGAGTCCCTATTTTAATGGGGCACTAATGTGAGGATTTTAGTAATATCAGATTTGGTGCTTCTGAAAGGAATATCAGTGCAAGATTAGCTCATCATATGGAGAATATTATGCGAGAATATGATGTAAAAAACAGTACTTCCTTGTTCAAACGCTATTATGCAGACGTTGAGTATAACAGAATGGGTAATGGAGATATGAAATTCTATGAGGATAGTCAGAAACGTCCTAAATACATGGTAAGCGTTTTGCTTATTCAAAGCAGAGGTTATGAGGAGAACTTATTGGCTGTCGAGTTGAAAAAGAAAGGTGCTACTAAAGATGCTGTAGCAAAAGATAGGGAACGTTTAACGTCTTTGGTAACTCCAGATTCTCTCAGTCAGCAAAATAGATGTGTACATGACACATTACTTGGTGCTTTTATTGTTTATTCTGTAGATGGTGTTGATATGGAACTTTTCGAATTCTCGTCAAGGGAAGGAAAAGTTATCTCTCGAAAGATTATCTTAAAACGTCCATTTGATTCAAGGTGATAGGACTGAGAGTTTATGTGCCTTTCTAAATGGCTATATGTTTTGCACAATTACAGAGCAGCTCATTATGGGTAAGATTCAGAGTCTGGATCTTGATAAGCTCAAGAAGACGGTAGTTGAATGTATGAAAGATTACATCGAACACTCTGATTATTCTAATGAAGAGAAAGAGGAACTGAAAAATAACTATGAGCATTGGGCTGACGTGACTTTGAAGGGTATTAAGCAAAGGTTGCGTGATTGTGACAAATTGCATGAATAAGCAAGAAATTCCTAATTGAACAATTCAACATCGGCTTCGCCGACAATTCAACACTCAACATTCAACACTCAACATTGCGCACAGCGCACGACTCAACACTCAACATTGCGCACCGCGCGTAATTCCACATCGGCTTCACCGACAATTCAACACTAAACATTCAACACTCAACATTCTAAAAGATATGCAGCTAATTTTATTATCCGGAGGTTCCGGCAAGCGCCTATGGCCTCTTAGCAATGATGCACGTAGTAAGCAATTCCTACCATTATTGGCTTCGCCCAATGGAGGAATGGAATCCATGATACAGAGAGTTGTGCGCCAAATACGTGAGGCACAACTTACTGATAATATAACGTTCGCAACCAATGCTGTACAGCGCGACAGCATTATCAATCAATTGGGCGAGGACGTTAATGTAGTGACAGAACCAGAGCGTAGAGACACATTCCCTGCCATCGCTCTTGCTGCAAGTTATCTTGCAAAAGAACAGAAATGCAATGATGACGAGGTGGTTGTAATTATGCCTTGCGACGTATATACAGAATCAAAGTATTTTGCAACAATAGCCAAGATGGTTGAGGCTGTAGAGAATAACGTTGCCGACCTTGTGTTGATGGGTATTACCCCTACTTATCCAAGTGAGAAGTTCGGATATGTAGTTCCTGAATCTGTTTCATCTAAAGAATCGGTCACTTCATCGGAATCAGTTAAATCATCAGAATCCGTATTCAATAACGACTGTCTCCGTGTAGCACGCTTCACCGAGAAGCCCAATGAGGAAAAGGCAAAGGAATTGTTGAAGCAGAATGCCTTTTGGAACGGTGGAGTCTTCGCCTTCCGTCTTGGCTACATGATGAATATCGTAAACCAATACTTACAAGCAGAGACATTCCAGGAGACCCACAAACGCTATACAGAGTTCCCTAAGATTAGTTTCGACTATGAGGTAGCCGAAAAGGCAGAATCTGTAGCCGTTGTTCCTTTCTCTGGACAGTGGAAAGACCTTGGCACATGGAATGCCTTGTGCGAGGAATTGCCCAACACACATATTGGCAATGTGATGATGGGGGACCACAACGAGAATACTCATGCTGTAAATGAATTGGGAATACCCGTATTCTGCAATGGATTGAAAGATGTGATAGTGGCAGCTTCTCCTGATGGCATAATGGTGTGCGACAAGCAGGATTCTGAGAAGATAAAGGACTATGCCAATAAACTTATCACACGCCCTATGTATGAGGAGCGCCGTTGGGGTTCCTATCGTGTGTTGGACAATGCAGAATACGAAGACGGCACTCGCTCATTGACAAAGACCATACACCTGAACGCAGGAAAGCACATAAGCTATCAGTTGCATCATCATCGCAGCGAGACTTGGACATGTGTTGAGGGAGAGGGAATATTTGTATTGGATGGTGAGCGTAAAGAGATTAAGCGTGGTGATGTGATGAATATTCCACTCGGACATCATCATGCCATAAAAGCTATAACAGATTTGACTTTTATAGAAGTACAGATAGGCAATCCTCTAATAGAGGAAGACATTGAGAGATTTGATTTTGAATGGTAGAGAAGATAACATTGCTTCAATAAAAATAACACAATATAAAAACAAAACAGTAATTTATGAGTAAGCAGAACATTGCCCTTATCACGGGCGTTACAGGTCAGGATGGCTCTTATTTGGCAGAGCTGCTGTTGGAAAAAGGTTATGATGTACATGGCGTTATCCGCCGCTCGTCAGTCGATTACCGTGAGCGCATAGCTCATCTTGAGGGAAAGCCACACTTTCATCTTCACTATGCCGACCTTGGCGACTCAATGTCTATCGTAGGCGTTGTGTCTGAGGTGCGTCCTACAGAGATTTATAACCTTGCAGCACAGAGCCATGTGCAGGTTAGCTTCGACTCTCCAGAGTTCACCGCTGACGTGGATGCCGTGGGTGTGCTCCGAATTATCGAGGCTGTGCGTAAGGTGGGACTTGCAAGCTCTTGCAAGATTTACCAGGCTTCCACTTCCGAGCTTTATGGCAAGGTGGAGGAGGTTCCGCAGAACGAGAACACTCCTTTCCATCCTTTCTCTCCTTATGCCGTTGCCAAGCAGTATGGCTTCTGGATCATCAAGGAGTATCGTGACGCATACAACATGTTCTGCTGCAACGGTATTCTCTTTAATCATGAGAGTGAACGTCGTGGCGAGACATTCGTTACACGCAAGATTACTCTTGCCGCTGCCCGTATTGTACAAGGCTTGCAGGACAAGCTTTATCTCGGCAACCTTGACTCACTTCGCGACTGGGGTTATGCCAAGGACTATGTTGAGTGCATGTGGCTTATCCTTCAGGCTCCAAAGCCAGAGGACTTTGTCATTGCTACTGGTGTTCAGCACAGTGTGCGTGAGTTTGCTCAGCTTGCCTTCCATTATGTAGGCATCGAACTGAAATGGGAGGGTAAGGACGAGAACGAGAAGGGTATCTGCGTAAGCGGACCAGAGAACCTTGTTGGCAAGACTCTCGTTGAGGTTTCTCCCGACTTCTACCGTCCTACTGACGTGGTTAACCTTTGGGGCGACCCGACCAAGGCAAAGGCTAAACTCGGCTGGAATCCTAATACAACCTCATTCGAGGAGCTTGTAAAGATCATGGTTGACCATGATATGGCGAAGGTTGCATCGGAGGGTGCTGCTGCCAAGGTAAGAATGAACTTGGCTGAGTATTTGGAAAAGGGAATTGTGAAGTAGTTTTCACAATGTTAAGTGTTTAATGTTAAATGTTAAATTGAGATGTTAAGTAAAGACAGCAAGATATACATTGCGGGACACCACGGACTTGTGGGTTCCGCTATATGGAACAACCTTAAGGCTCGTGGCTACAACAATCTTGTAGGCCGCAGCCATAAGGATTTGGACCTTACAGACCAGCAGGCCGTTGCGCGCTTCTTTGACGAGGAGCGTCCTGATGCCGTTGTGTTGGCTGCCGCTTTTGTTGGCGGCATTATGGCCAACTCTCTCTACCGTGCCGACTTCATCATGCAGAACATGAAGATGCAGTGCAACGTAATTGAGAATGCCTATAAGCATGGAGTTAAGAAGTTGCTTTTCCTTGGTTCTACATGTATCTATCCTAAGAACGCTCCGCAGCCAATGAAGGAGGACTGCCTGTTGACATCGCCTTTGGAGTATACCAATGAGGAGTATGCCATTGCTAAGATTGCGGGATTGAAGATGTGCGAGTCGTATAATCTGCAGTATGGCACCAACTATATTGCCGTTATGCCGACAAACCTTTATGGACCGAATGATAACTTCCATCTTGAGAACAGCCATGTGATGCCGGCAATGATGCGCAAGATATACTTGGCTAAGCTTATTCATGAAGGTGACTGGCGCAGCATTGAGGTTGACATGAACAAGCGTCCTATCAACCCGACAGACAAGCTTCGTGCAATAATAGGGGAGGGTAATGTTGATGGAAGCAACTCTCACGAACGAATCTTGAAGGCATTGGAGTTCTACGGTATATATAATAATAAGGTGGTGCTTTGGGGTACAGGCACTCCGCTTCGTGAGTTCCTTTGGAGCGAGGACATGGCAGATGCAAGTGTACACGTTCTGTTGAATGTTGACTTCAAGGATATCATCGGTATCGAGAAGTACAGCAGCGTGTTCTATGGTGCCAAGACCGACGGCTCGGTTGACAGAAACAACTCTGAGGGTCGTGGCGGTGCTATTCCTTCCCTTGGCGAGATACGCAACTGCCATATCAATGTAGGTACAGGTAAGGAACTTACCATTCGTGAGTTGTCGGAACTTGTTGTTAAAGCCGTTGGCTTTGAAGGCACGGTGGAGTTTGACTCCACAAAGCCTGATGGCACTATGCGCAAGCTTATCGACGTGAGCAAGCTCCATTCGCTTGGCTGGACACATAAGGTGGAGATAGAGGATGGCGTTCAGAAGCTGTTCGAGTGGTATAAAGACAGTCTCAACAGCTAATGAAGTCAATCGTAACACGTAAATACCTGATTCCGTTTGCTCTGGTCGCATCCCTGTTCTTTTGTTGGGGATTTGCGCATAGCATACTTGATGTGCTCAACAAGCATTTTCAGAACATGCTGGAAATCTCCAAGACCCGTTCTGCCCTTGTACAGGCAATGGTATATGGAGGCTATTTCATCATGGCAATTCCGGCAGGTGTCATCATAAGGAAATGGGGATACAAGGCAGGTGTAATCACAGGACTTATACTATATGGTATTGGAGCGCTCCTCTTTGTGCCGGGCGAACGGATGATGTCATTTGAGTTTTTCCTGCTATGTCTCTTCATCATCGGTTGTGGACTCACATGTTTGGAGACCGCTGCCAATCCTTATGTCACAGTGCTTGGCGAGTCAGATACGGCAGCCTCACGACTCAATCTCGCCCAAAGCCTTAATGGATTGGGATGGATAGTAGGTCCATTGGTGGGCGGACTTATCATCTTTGGCGATTCAGGTTCTGTGGCACTCCCTTATGCGGTCATAGGAATCGCAGTGCTTGTTATAGCTGTATTGTTCAGCCGTATGCAGTTGCCCGAGATTGTGGATTGTTCCACCTCCGAGAAAGCGGGTATAGACAAACTCAGTAAATCAGCACCTTACCTTTTTGGCCTTGTTGCCCTCTTTGCTTATGTGGCAGCCCAAACAGGCGTAAACAGTTTCTTTATCAATTATGTTACTGAAGCCTCAAGCACAATAACCAATCAGCAGGCGGCCCTGATGCTCTCCTTTGGAGGCATGGGCTTCTTTCTGGTTGGCAGACTCCTTGGCACATGGCTGATGAACTACCTCTCAGCCCCACGACTGTTGCTGATATGCGCCGTGGGTGCCATGATATGTATGATAGGTGTAATATGTGGCGGAACCGTCGGACTCATATCATTGATAGTGACCTATCTGTTTGAGAGCATCATGTTTCCAACCATCTTTGCCCTTGCCCTTCAGGGACTAAGCACTTCTGCCACCAAGCGCGGTTCGTCCTACTTGATAATGACTGTTGTGGGAGGTGCAATCGCTCCCATGCTAATGGGATATATAGGTGAGAACAATATGGCCATCGGCTTTATCATTCCCCTTGTCTGCTACCTTGTAGTAGCTACTTATGCTAAAAAAATAAAAAAGACTTATGAATAAGAAAGTATTTGTTAGCGGATGTTACGACCTGCTTCACAGCGGTCATGTTGAGTTTTTTCAACAGGCGTCGCAGTTTGGTGACCTCTATGTGGGCATTGGCTCAGACGCAACCTACCAAGAGTACAAGCATCGCAAACCTATGTTCCCGCAGGAGGAACGCCTGTTTATGGTGAAGAATGTCAAAGCTGTGAAGGATGCCTATATCAATCAGGGCAGCGGTGTGCTTGACTTCATCCCCACACTCGACATTGTTAAGCCCGACATCTTTGTGGTAAACGCTGAGGGAGGTTCCGACGAAAAACGCCAAATATGCAAGGAGCGTGGCATAGAGTATGTGGAACTACAGCGCACTCCTCATGCAGGACTACAGGCACGCTCCTCATCATCATTAAAGGCTGAACTATCAAAGACAAGCGACGCTGATGCCTCAAAGGGCGACAGCTGTGGCATACCTACACGTCTTGACTTGGCTGGCACATGGATCGACCAGCCTTATGTGTCTGTGTTTCATCCGGGTTGGGCAATAACAATATCCCTTGAACCTACCTTTGAGGTGCGCGACCGTTGTGGCTTGTCTACGTCTACACGCAACATGATCAAGAAAATTTGGCCAGTGAAACTCCCAAAGATGGACCCAGAGATGCTTGCTCGTCTTGTATTCTGCTTCGAGAACAATCCCGAGCGTGAGGATGGCCATATCTCTGGAGCGCAGGATTCCATAGGCATTTGCGTGCCTGGCCTCTGCCGCCATTACTATGACAATAACTTCTGGCCTAAGAAGATTGAGAATACCAATGATGAGATGACTCTCCGTTTCCTCGAAGACCATCTCGTAATGGTTCCTCTTGAGCCTCGTCGTCCTGGTTGTTCTGTTGTGGAAGGCAAGGACATCACTCCTGCCAAGGTAAAAGCCCTTGCCGATGCAGCCGACGCTTGTTGGTCAGCCATCCTTGCCCATGACTTGCAGGCTTTTGCCTCAGCATACAAGGCATCATTCAATGCACAAATAGCTATGTTCCCTGCAATGGTAAATCCTGTTGCTTACGGCAAGCCATGTCCTGAGGCAAGCGTGGAACCGTATATACAGAAATATAGCGCAATGCCTGGAGTGCTGGCATGGAAGATGCCGGGTGCTGGTGGCGGAGGATATCTGGCGTTGGTAGTGGAAGACGCTAAGGCTTTTGCAAGTGAGCATGAGGAGGCGATAGATTTGCATATACGTAGAGCGTAAAGCACTTATGATGTCTTAGTGTTAAGTGTTAAATGTTAAGTGTTAACTTGTTGGGTCGATTATGCACACACACGACAAGTTAACATTTAACACTTAACATTAAACATTGCGCAAAGCGCACAGCGCAAAATTCGTGTCAAAATCCTTGTAAATATGGAAGATATACCTTATCTTTGCAGAAAAAAGGAGGGTGTATATGAGTATCAAAGAATATCGTTTGACATCTATGGAAGAACCAACAGATGCCATGCTTCATGAATTAATGTATCAAGTAGCTTGTTCTGCAAGGCAAAGCTCGTATAATGCAAAACAGGTTTTAAAGCAGAAGATGCAAGAAACTATAGAGTTGATACAGAGACAAAGACAAACACTTTCATCTAATAGTCAATAATCATGGTAAAAGAGCTTCGCCCCGTTTTGTGTGTTGTTGCAGGTCCGAATGGTTCTGGCAAGACATCTACTACAGAAAAACTGCTTGCCAACGAATGGACAGCAGATAGTGTCTATATCAATCCCGACAATATAGCACAAGAGAACTTTGGAGACTGGAATTCTCTGGAGGCTGTGATGAAAGCTGCAAAGGAAGCTACACGTTTGCGTTATGATTGCTTGGAAAGAAAGATAAGTTTTGTTTTTGAAACAGTGTTCTCGTCTCAAGAAAAATTGGAATTTCTTCAAAAAGCACATGCGGAAGGTTTCTTTATCCGATTCTTTTACGTATGTACAGAGAATCCAGAGATAAATGTGTTGCGAATAGCTCAACGTTATCTTAATGGAGGACATGAAGTTCCCATTTCAAAGGTGTTCAGTAGATATTACAAGTCGTTGGCACTTGCTGCTCAGGCTATAAGTTTTGTTGACAGAGCATATATTTACGATAATTCACGAGATAATGAGTTGCCGCAATTGCTTTATCGAACAACCGATGGACACTTGATAAAGAAATATTCTGAAGATATACCTGAATGGGCAGCGTCCTTAGTATCATTATAATTGAACAGTAGGTAATCTTTGCATAAGTAATTAACACTGATTTGTAAGCACTCAAATTAGGGCTTAAATTTGAAAGAAGTAACTTCGCTGCTGAATTTAAAACTTCAAATTATGTACAGCTGTGAAGATTTGGAAAGATTCTATTTCCTGTACTTGACGGAGGCAATGCCGAAGGGCATCTCTATTGAACATTCTGTTCACGTAATAAAGTACCTTATAACATATTCTACAAATGAATTATAGTGAAGGTATGACAGCAGAAGAACAAAAACGTTATATCAATTACCTTGCCGAGCGATTTCGTGAGGCAGATTTAGGTTTACGTGCTCGTGACCTTGTTCTCCAAGATTATCTTGATAAGCAGAAGGAATACGATGTCCGCTTGTCAAAACTTGATGCCGTATTGTCAGATGTGGAAGAGCTGAAGAAAAACTTAGCATCTGAGGTTAAGAAACGTAAGGTTGCCGAGTGTAAAGTGGATGACTTGAATGCAAAATTGAGTAGCCTTGAAATATCTTGATAAATTCTGGGACAAAATCTTTGCTTTTCTAAAGGACGGCGACCTTCCTATTGATAACAATCTTGCAGAACGTGCGATTCGTCCTTTGACAACCCAGCGCAATTCAATGCTACACTTTGGCAGTGACGAAGGGGCAGAGATAGCAGCTACTTATCATAGCATCATCAGTACAGTGAAGATGCAAGGACGGTCTGCATGGGAATACCTTGGTAAGTTTTTTACTAAAATATTTAACGGTTGCAGGGATTTTTTCAGTATGCGACCTGACAAAATCGAATTGGCAATATGCCAATAGTTAATAAATAAGTGAAATTTTTAACATATCAATATATAGGCACTTGCATAAGTGCCTATACAAAGGGTTATGCCCTAAATTGAGCATTAACCTGATAGGTGTAACTACTTGTGATATAGTGGGGACGCTGTATTGGTGATATACATATAATTCAATGATTGTGGATAAAAAGTATAGCGTACCCTCCTCCATTGCCTCAAAACTGGAGCAGATAAAGCAATATATGGGTATGCACAGCGTGACAGCGTTTGTTGGCGCAGGTTTCAGCATGAATGCTGAGAAACCTAACCATGTGAAGATGAAAACATGGAAACAACTTAGAGAAACTTTTTTGGATAAACTGTATCCGAACAATGAGGAAGACAGGTTAAAAGACGGCAATGACGTGGTAAGGTTGGCATCGTTGGTGGATGCGCAGTTTGGGCACAATGAGTTGGACAATATCTTAGAAGATGCTTTACCTGACAAATTGGTTAGACCAGGAGAGTTGCACAGAATGCTGGTTAGTCTTCCTTGGAAAGATCTTCTGACCACAAATTATGACACCTTGATAGAGCGTGCTGCTTCACAAGTTATCACAAACTTGAAACTGGTGACAAACAAGGAAACTCTGCTCTACCAACCTTCGCCTCGCATAATCAAATTGCATGGCAGCTTCCCAAATATCCGTCCATACATCATGACGCAAGAAGACTACAGACGTTATCCTATTGAACGACCAGAGATGGTGAACACTGCAAAGCAATGTTTTTTGGAGAGTTTGGTCTGTTTGGTAGGTTTCTCAGGTGAAGATCCCAACTTCCGGGCATGGATAGGTTGGCTTAAGGATGTCATTGGGCAAGGAAGACTTTGTCCTACTTACTTGATCACTTATAGTAAGGGATTTCATGATGCAGAAAAGTCTTTGCTGTCAAAATTGGGGATTGATATTGTCAATTTGGCTGAGATTGGAGGTGTTGATGATTATTATTCTGCCTACAAGTTCTTCTTTGAGTATTTAAAAGAACGTACATCTAAATGGAACGGCAAGGTAAACTTCGACCGTTTGGACTTCGACAAGATGAATGATGAAGAAATCAGGAATTACGTTATCAATAAAACTAAAGAGATGCAGTCTGTCAGAGAGTCATATCCAGGATGGCTGATACTTCCGAAGGAACATGAAAAGAATTTTGAGGATATCAGCAGTGACATCTTTGTAATGGGGCAATTCTATAAGCGTATTGATGACGATAGCCTTAAACTGCGATTCTTGTATGAAATAAATTGGAGACTGAATGTTGCCGTTGTTCCTCATAACATAGATTGGTTTTTGGCTGCAATAGAAGGGTTTGCAGACCACATTGCTGATATCAAGAGTGATGAAAAATGGATGATGGAAGACTTAATTCTAAGTCTGTTAGATGTACTGCGGCTCAATGGTAAGGATAAAAGATTCAAACAACTATGCACAGTATTTTTGGAGAATGAAGGTATTATTTCAGCTCGGCATATACATTATAGACAGGCTCTCTATTGGATGACGAAATATGACAGCAAACTAATGAAGAGTGTTTTGTCAAAATGGAAAGTGGATTTGAGCGACTATGAGAATTGTCTTCAAAAGGCGAATATATTTTATTATATAGGAGAAGAGTTGGAAGCATTTCATCTCTTAGAAGAATGCAAGAGCAATATTGCAAAGTTTTTGCTACAGAATAAGAATAATCTGTATGCAAAAACTTGTCTGGCATATATTCAGAAGACTATAAGTTGGCTTGATAATGAAAAAATGTCAGGCAATGAGGATTTGGCTAATTTTGCCGTAGGCGAATCTCTTGATAGCATAACTGATAGAATTATAAGCAAAGCGTATAAGGAGAGTCCAATTAGAGGCTATACAAGAGAACATAAATTTCGTATTGGCTACTACGTCAATAGCTGGAATATAGGCTCTTCTGGATTTGTGCCAGAGTATTTATATCCTTGCAAATGGTGGATGATTAAGGAACGCATTGGATTAGCCATGTTTCAGATAAATCAAGACTTCACAAGACATTGTATACTGAAGATGTTTGACTATTCGAGTGATATGGCTTGGAGTATGATGATGTTGTCGGCAAGCGGAAAGGTTGTAGATGAAGTGTTGGGACGAGAACAGTTGGTACAAATCTCAGAAGAAAAGGCAAACGAATACTTCGACACATATATCTCATTGTTTGAAAGTGTTAAGCAGAAGAGAGAAAACTGGGAGAATAATAAAGTTTGGAATGTGCTACCTAAAATTCTATCTCGTCTCTGCACTAAGATTGACCAAAATAGAGTGATGAGATTCGTAAAGGTAGCATTGAATTGGAGACCTACCTTTATTAACAAAGAGTTGGAACAAGCGTATGACTGCTTGAATAATGAGAACCTGTCCGTAATCTGGGTTAAACTATTGACGGACAAAGACTTTGAGACTATCTATAATCGAAATGGGTATGCACTCCCCAGTCGTTACATGCTCAATTTCACCATAACAGATCGTATCATAAACCGAATCGTTGACGAATTGGCAAGCACGGACAAAGAAACTGTGCTGCAAGCCATTATGATGATTGAGATAATTTGGAACAGGCAAGAATTGCAGGATGTAGACAGAAAGAAAATAATCAAAGCTTTGAGGGCCATGAGAAATAGTGAGAATGCTATTTCCGAAGCTGTCTACACCTATACTTATGTTGAAGCAGACAAAGAGGAAACGGAAAGGTTCAATAGAATATTGCAAGAAGCATTAAGCGCTTTCCTAAATAATAATTTTGAATTCGACCATTCGTCAAAACCTCTTAGTTCTTGGGGGGATTGTCTTCAGAAAATCAATGCGCTAAGGAGATTCTTTTCCGAGGAACGGAAGAAAAATGTACTGCTTCATACTTGTGAACTGATAGAACAGAATAAGAGTGTCTTTGAAAAGGATGATGACAAGGATTTCTTTGGCGGTATGCGGAATTTTACACGAAGAATCATTACTAACTATCAAGAATTATTACTTAATGCCAACCTTGATAGTTGGACTAATGAAGAAATCCAAAAGGTTGTTGACCAAATAGATTGGCTGTTATTTGTTGGTTATAGGTGCTTGCCGATGAAAGTTAAGGCGCAAATCAGAAATCAACAGGAAGTAAACGAAAATACGATTCTCCAAATACAGAAGTCTCTATTCGGAAAGGAAAGTTCTATCCAAGTAGAAGGCATCAATGCATTCTTTGTTTTGAAAGATAATGGAAAAAACATTGAGAAAATAATAACATACATATTTGATAAATTCTCATTGGCTGATTCTGTTGCCTACAAAGAACTGCTGATACTCTTCGCGAATCTCGTTGTAAGAGGCTATGACGAGGATGATTTCAATAATCGTATTGTAGATTTTTTGAACAACATACACCAATCCTACAATAACTATGAACTAGGCATTGTTGGTCTTGCTGATTTACAGCACTATGCCAATTATGTAGCAGGAGTATTGTCCGTAAAAGCTCCTACTCTCAACATTCCAGTTTTCAAAAAAGACAAAGTAGGGTTTAATGATGTGGTGATGGGATATGATAAAGGCGTAGAGTTTGCACGATTAAATTCCATAGCATTATAAAGTTAGCGTTCAAATTGGGGCTTAAATTAGAAAGAAGAATCTTCGCTGCTGAATTTAAAAATCATTGAATTATGTACAGCAGTGAAGATTTGGATATTTTCGATAAGTCATGAGCAAAGCAAGCTTGCTTGAACTTAGCCATGGCGAGAAAAAGTATGAAACATTTTCAATAAGTGAGAACAATGAAAGTTTACTTTTAAATTGTCGAGTGAAGAATTTTCGTGCCAACGAGTGCAGAGCCAAACTTGTTTGAGCTATGCCGAGTGCAGCCGAAAATCACATGTGTGTAAAATGTATGAAATGTTTTAATAAACAAGAGAAATTCTTAACAACTCAATATATTGGCACTTGCAAAAGTACCTATACAAAGGGCTATGCCCTAAATTGAGTACTAACGAAAATTCAAAAAATCAAAATATTATGCGTGATTTTAAAGACATTAAAGTAGCAGTAGCTGGTACAGGCTACGTAGGACTGAGTATAGCTACATTGCTATCTCAACATCATCATGTAACAGCTGTAGATGTAATCCCTGAAAAAGTAGAGAAGCTAAACAACAAGATTTCGCCAATCCAGGATGATTACATCGAGAAGTATTTGGCAGAGGAGCCATTAAACCTTGTTGCCACACTCGACGGCAAGACAGCCTATGCTGATGCCGACTTCGTGGTTATTGCAGCTCCTACCAACTATGATCCAGTAAAAAATTACTTTGATACGACTCATGTAGAGGAAGTGATAGATTTGGTATTGGAAGTAAACCCTGATGCCATTATGGTCATCAAGTCAACAATCCCAGTTGGCTATACCCGTAATCTCTACTTAAAATATGCCCAGAAGGGAGTAAAGAAGTTCAACCTCCTCTTCTCCCCCGAATTCCTTCGTGAGAGCAAGGCCCTCTACGACAATCTCTATCCAAGCCGCATCATCGTTGGCTACCCTAAGATTATCAATAAACCCGGGTTCGAAGCCGAGAACAACGCTATCGAGTCAGTAACCGACGTGGAGATGTTGAAAGAAGCTGCTCACACTTTTGCTGCTCTCTTGCAGGAAGGAGCCATTAAGGAAGAAATTCCGACATTGTATGTCGGAATGAAAGAGGCTGAGGCTGTCAAGCTCTTCGCTAACACTTACCTTGCCCTTCGCGTGAGCTACTTCAACGAGCTTGACACTTATGCCGAAGTCAAAGGTCTTGACTCAAAAGCTATCATCGAAGGTGTAGGTCTTGACCCACGTATTGGCACACATTACAACAACCCATCATTCGGTTACGGTGGCTACTGCTTGCCCAAGGACACCAAGCAGCTCTTGGCTAACTACGCAGATGTACCCCAGAACATGATGTCAGCCATTGTAGAGTCCAACCGCACCCGCAAGGACTACATCGCCGATGCTGTCCTCCGCAAGGCTGGCTATTATGCAGAGAACGGTCAGTGGGATGCAAGCAAAGAGCAGGCTTGTGTGATAGGAGTTTATCGCTTGACAATGAAGTCAAACAGTGACAACTTCCGTCAGTCAGCCATCCAAGGCATCATGAAGCGTGTAAAGGCAAAGGGTGCTGAAGTCATTATCTACGAGCCAACTCTTGAAGACGGAACTACTTTCTTTGGTAGCAAGGTCGTTAATAATCTTGATGACTTTAAGTCTCAGAGCAAAGCTATCATCGCCAACCGCTTTGATGATTGCTTGAAGGACGTGGAAAACAAGGTCTACACTCGCGACATTTTCCGCAGAGACTAATTTTGAATTTTGAGTGTTAAGTTGTGCGCTATGCGCATTATGAATTGCTCAATGTGAGTTGAGAATTCTTAATCCATAACTCATAATTCAACATTCAAAACTCAACATTGCGGATTGCGCATAATATTACTTGCCCATTTAATATATAATACTTGAAGGGTAAGTAATCGGTGAAAGCCGTATTGTACGCCTAAATATATTTTCGTACCTTTGCCATCGACAAAAAAAACAGATTATGGTACAAGGTAAGAAACTATTAAACAGTAAGCCAAAGTTCGCCGAGGTTGTAATTGGTGACAATGAGGCAAATGAGATGCGTGAGTCTGCAAATGTTCGCAACCATTACCTGGACATCCCAGAGATGCCGATAGATAATACGGATACAGAGCGATTGATTCGCGACATGGTGATGGGCAAAAAGTCTTATTTGTTCTGTCGAGACTTGGATGCTTGCAAGCGAGCAGCGATGATGTACTCATTGTTTGGAGCTTGCAAGGTGTTGGATAAAAATCCTGAGCGTTGGTTCTGTTATGTGTTGAAAAACATAAAGACAACGCCAAAGGATAAGCTTTATACTCTTCTTCCTGAGTTTTGGGAAGATGATGAACAATAAAAATGAGAATTTAGTCAAATTAAGGTATAACCTCCACTGGCATTAGCTGGTGGAGGGCTAAAACTCATATGCGTATCGGAAATATGAGGGGATACCGATTCTTACGACAGATTTATAATGAATAGTAAAAAGTTTCACTAATAAAGATAAAATTTAATGAGTTGTATTAATACGTATGTATGTATGGTTATTGGATTTTGTATTGTTGCTATGATATTGATCTATAAAGAGGTTCTTTCTTCGATATAGTGCTAAATAGAAGTGATATATATTGAAAGGTATAATTAATAATACGGATAAAGTAGTGGGTAATATATCAAATAATAAGCAAATAGCTAGAAATACTTTGCTTTTGTATGTCAGAATGTTTTTTACTATGGTGGTTGGGCTTTATACAAGTAGAGTGATACTGCAGGTTTTAGGAATTTCTGATTATGGTATTTATAATGTTGTTGGTGGCTTTGTATCTATGTTGGCATATGTTAATAGTTCTTTTGTTGCGGCGACTCAACGTTTCTTGTCTTATGCAGTAGGGCTTGATGATAGGGAACGATTAAAAAAAGTATTCTGTACATCCATGACTGTACATGTTGTTTTGGCTATTTTAGTGTTTATTGTAGCTGAATCTTTTGGTGTATGGTTTGTTAATAACAAGTTAGTTATAAATTCAGAACGTCTAATTGCTGCAAATTGGGTCTTTCAAGCTTCTGTGGTTTCAATGGTGCTGAATATTGTAAACATACCATATAATTCCAGTATTATAGCTCATGAACGGATGAATATATATGCATATATGAGTATATTTGATGTCTGTTCAAAATTAATAATTGTATACATGCTTACATGGACTAATGCTGATAAACTTATAGTTTACGCTTTTCTTTTAGTTGTCATAAATTTGCTTGTCTTATTAATATATTGTGTGTATTGCAGGCGTCATTTTTATGAGTGTAGGTATAAAATAATTATTGAAAAGTCTTTGTTAGAAGAAATGTCAGGTTATGCAGGATGGACTGCTATTGGTGGAATAGGGTTTATGTTTAAAGGACAAGGGGTTAATGTGGTTTTAAATATGTTTTGTGGAACAGTTGTAAATGCCGCGCGTGGAATAGCTATGCAAGTTGATGGTATTGTAAATCAATTTGTTTCTAACTTTATGATGGCTGTTTCTCCTCAGATTACTAAAAATTATGCGGTTGGTAATATTGATAGGACTATAAACATGGTGCATACGAGTTCTAGATTGTCATTTTATCTAATGGCTATAATATTAATACCACTTATTATAAATCTTAAGTATATTCTTGAATTGTGGCTCGGAGTAGTTCCTCAATATACTTATGAATTTCTAATAATTACTATCATTGGTTCGCATATTGCAACATTGGCAACTCCTATTGCAACAGCAATAAATGCAACTGGTAAAATCATGTCATTTCAGATTGGGATTACTATTATATTTATGTTGGAATTACCTTATGCATATTTGTTATTACGTTTGAATTATCCACCATACTATGCGGTTGGTTCTTGTATTGTAACTCAATTACTTGCATTGATGTATAGATATTATGTGCTGTCAAAAAAGATAAAACAATGTAATCTTCTATACTTTGTAAAGAATGTCGTTTTTAGACCATTTATAGTGTATGCAACCTGTTTGTTGTTATGCTTTTTTATTCATAGTTTGCTTCCAATATCGTTTGGGTGTATGCTTTTATCATTGATATACTCGTGGAGTATCACATTGTTGATGATTGCAGCTTTTGGTATTACAAAAAATGAAAGAGTTTTAATAAATAAATATATAGATAAAATTCCCGTTGTCTCGTTTATAAATCGTCGGGACCGAAAAAGCTAGGATATAGTCTATCTTATGTCCAACTCTTTAAATAATCTTGTTAACTAATTCATTTAAAGAAGTCTTTTCCGTAAGGAGTAGCCACAAGTTCATAGAAATAG
>ERZ1026878.1121-NODE-1121-length-17248-cov-8.112022_pt1 | contig 17248 bp, 16 predicted proteins | sample MGYA00380169_ERZ1026878 | MGnify/ENA primary metagenome ERZ1026878 (study PRJEB33269, sample SAMEA4719805) | human gut metagenome | biome: human-associated habitat; feature: organic feature; material: feces | place: Cameroon | collected 2013-10 ...
TTGAACGATTGATGGTTGTTTTGAACGTTTTGAAGGAAAAAACGACCATCCGTATGGTTGGTGATTCAGTATTTTTCAGTGTAGTATCATCAGTTGTAAATTTCCATAAACACACACATTTTTTATTATTTTACAATTTCATGAATGGGGATTTTCATACTTTTGCACCCAGTTATGATTTAACAAAACTGTAACTTGATGTCCTATCACATTTTGTTGCCTATATGATAATTACTTATTTATTGAACTTTAAATTTTGAAAGATGATGAAAATGTTTTTACTATCATTTAATGCTTTTAAGCATCGCTCCATCTTTGCCATTTTCTTGGCTATATTCTTGCTTTTCGGAGCAGTCAAGGGAACCAAGGCACAAGAAAGTAATGGTTCTGCTTTTGATGGTTTGGAAAATCTTGTTGGTATTTCGAAAGCGGATATGATGTCTAAGGCAGAGAAAGGTACGCTTGGTGAATTTCCAAAGGATATGAGCCAAATCTTTTTCTTGTATAATGTAAAGACAGGTCTGCTGCTCAATGTAGGAGGCTATTGGGGAACCCATGTGTCTCTTCAGGAATATGGAATGCCTCTTTGGGTCTATAAAGACACAGACGGCTGGATTCATTTCCAGCAGGATATTGATAAGCAGGGTGCTTCATCAGGGGAAGGCTGTTCGTTGGAATACTTCTATAAAGCTTCTAATACTGGTGCTGCTGCAGTCAACAATGGTGTCTTTGTAGATCGCGATATTTATGCATCTAAATCAAGTTCTACCGTGATTCAGCGTGGTTGGACGATTGAACCTATTTCTAGAGATGCAAAAGAGACCTTTAGAATATACACTTATCGCCGTAATGAAGATGGGTATAGCAAAAATACCACTTATAAAAGATACTATCTCTCTGCAGCCTCTTCTGTGGTTGATGTGGATAAAAATTGTGGTGCTTTCTTGGAGACAGATAAACCTAACTATAGTGATGACGGCTCTAAGTGGCGTATCTTCTCATATGAGCAGCTTTATAATTTGCAAAAGAATTCTATCGGCTTTAAGAGTTCATTAGATTTGTCATTCAAATTAGAGTGCCCTGGATTCAACCGTGATAATGGTGCGCTTGAAAATTGGAAGACTGCTGTTTATAAGCAGGGAACTACCGGATCATTCCGATTTGGTTTGGAGAAACGTTATAAAACAGACCCGAGTCATGGATTAAACGACTATAAAGGTAGTGTTACATCATATACTTTCAATGGAACCAACTATACGAGTATGAATGATTACCAGACTCATCTTGGTAAATATTATTGCGCAGATATCAAGAATACCCGTGGTGCAGTCTATCAGGTGGTACACGTAGATCATGGCGGTTCTTATGTTATCGAATGCAAGGCTTATTCTAATACAAATAAGGCTAAGCTATTTGCTGTTCTTTTGCAGGATAAAAGTGAAAAACCTACAGATTATACAAAAATAGTTGAAGGTTCCCTCCGCGAAACCGTTGTCATGCAGACGGCAAACATGTCTCCGACAGAACTGACCAATTTGCATGTTAGCGAACAGAACATGGATTATGCTGGTAAGGAATTCTATGGTAGCCATAAGTACTTCAATAGTGTCCTCGTGCAGGTTCCAGAAGGTGGCGGTAACATCTGCTTCGGTGTTCGTGTAGGTTCTGTTGCTGATAATGTTGTTGAAAGTAATAATGAGTGGACAGTATTTGATGATTTCCGTCTTCTCTATGCAGGTTCCGCCACCTCTCGCGACTTGATATTGGATGAAGACAAGGATAATCTGAACTATCTTCTTGACTGTACAGAGACTTATGACGATGTGGTTCTCCATCTCAACAAGAAATCTTTCAATAAGAATATCAATAAATGGAACACCATCGTGCTGCCAGTTGATTTGAATAAAGACCAGTTCACTCAGGCATTCGGAGCTAATGCCCGATTGGCAGAACTGACCACGCTCACTCGAAATCAGATCCAGTTTGAAACGGTAAAGATTGCAGAAAAGAAAAATAATGAAGTAGTCCTTGCGGCTTACGTACCTTATATTATCTATCCTACAAAGGACTTGGCAAATGAGAGAACACCTGAATATACGGCAATTCTTCATAAGACGGGTACTGGCACAGAAGGTGGTGAGCATAGGGTAACTATCGCAGCCAACCATATTGATATTCCGAATGTCAGCCTCAAGAGAAAAGATCAAAACAAGAATGATCTCTTTGGACTCATCCAGAAAACTTGGTCGCTGGATTTGAATCATGTGAAACTTGCAAAGAATGAGGCGAGCGAAATCGTAACAGATGGAACTTTAGCTGCACACGGTACTTTTGCAAGAACATTCGGCGATATCATGAAGAATGATGAGCAGACATCTTTTTCTATCACATATAAGAACAATCCGATTATTGAGGGTAGAGATAATCTGAAAGGTTGCTATTTCTTCCATGAAGGAAAAATGGTCTATGCTGGCGACAAAGTTCGTGGCTTGCGTGGTTTCAGCGTATGGTTCAAGCCATATAACAATACTCCTTCTGGTGCAGCCACTTCCAAGTTTATCCTGGATGGCATTGACTATACCACAGATGTAGAGCGAATCATGGCTACAGAAGACAGCAGCATCGATTCCAAGTTTGCGAAACTCGGTGTGTTCAATCTCAATGGTCAGCTCGTTCGCAGCGGCAGTACTGATGTTTCAGGCTTACCTTCCGGTATCTATATCGTGAATGGTAAGAAAGTGTTTGTTAAGTAAAGACTAACTTATTGAAGATAAGAAAGGATGATTATGATGAAAACTCAATATATTAAACCGGAAATACACATGATCCTCTTGGAGAATATGCTGATGGCAAACTACATAAGTTGGACAGTCGATAAAGCAAGTAACGTTAATGACCCAGAGAATAATGATCACGGACCTATCTTTGGTCCTGACACTAATTGGGGTAGCGACCCTAGTTGGGGTAATTCCTCAAATCCATTTGACAGCGACAACTGGTAACCAGAAGTATATGTAGCGTACTATTAAACAGTGAAATATATTAAAAATGTGTTATCTTGGCAGAAATTCTGCTGGGATAACACATTTTTTTGCTTAAATAATTTGGAGATAACTTATTTTTTTGTACTTTTGCAAACAGGGTAGTTGAAAAACTATGCCTATAAACATCATATAGATTCAACAAAAAGTGATAGAAACCTAATGACGATCTTCAATATACTCAAGATCTAAGGATTTTTTGTAGATTATGTACGTATAATATATACTCTCTGTTCGTATGGCAAGTCAGATTGCGATGTGAATCAAAGTGTGCTAAAAGTAAGTGATGATAATTTATTGATTTGATAAAAGCTGTTTATTATGGAGTTACTGGAAAAATATTTCGCAGAACTGATTCAGTGTGTCGATGCCAGTTATCTGGTGATAGGCATTATCCTGGTGTTCCTGAGTGTACCGGATACTGCAGACTATGCCCCTTATCGTAAGGCAAAATATTTCTTGGCATCAGCATTTTTTGTTATGTTCATCAACCTGTATCTTTGGTTGGAAATCTTTTCCTCGCAAGATTGGGAGGCGCTCAATTCCATCATTGCCTGTATGGACATCAGCCTGTTTTTCCTGACATGTATATGCTTTGCTTATTCGTTTGCCTCGTTGCTGGATTCGCAATATATCAATAAAAAGAGGATGCTGAAGGATTTCGGGTGTTGGATATTGACGGTTTCCTTTTCCTGGATTACCCTTTTGGAGCCTTTTGCACCTTATGCCTATTGTCTGTATATCGTTTCCACCCTGCTTTTCTGTAGCATCGTGGTAAGATACATGTTCCATTTCCAGTTTATCTATAGGAAGAAAAGGGAACAGTTGGATAATTACTTCTCCGATGATAATATGCAGCGCTTCATGTTCTGGACGAAGAAAAGCCTCTTCTTCCTGTGCCTCTTGGGTGTCTTTGCCTATCTCACTCTCTTCTTCGGAATCTATTTCAATTATGCCTACCAGGTGTATATCGTCAGTGTCAATCTTTATATCGTCATCTCTTTTATCAATTACCGCCCGTATTATGGCACGCTCAATTTAGCGTCAGTGATGAATGATGAAATAGAAAACGATTCCAACCAGGAACTGGAAACGTCTAAGTTGGAGAATTATGAGAATCTCTTCGGAGCACGATTGCAACAGTGGGTGGATGATAAGAAGTATCTCTCATCCCAGTTGACCATCGACAGTCTGGCTTCCGAAATGGGCACCAATAAGGTTTATCTTTCCCGATATATCAACGGGAAACATGCCGTCAACTTCAGTACCTGGATTACCACCTTGCGCATCAAGGAGGCACAGGCCTATATGTTGGCTCATCCCGGTGCCACATTGGAAGAAGTAGCTTATCATGTCGGCTTCTCTTCTGCTTCCTATTTCTCCCGAGTCTTCTCCCGCATCGTCAAGACGAGTCCTACAATATGGCGAAGTAATATCTGAACAATATGCAAAAAATGAACGGAAAAACTAATGTTTTTGAAAAAGATATTGTACTTTTGTAGCCAAATTAACAAATAACTAAAACATATAATGAAGAAACAAACGAAATGGCTACTCGCCGGTATGATGATGCTGGCGATGTCCGCAAATGTGAAAGCCCAGACTTTCGAGGTAGATCTGAGTAAGCAAAATCCTAAAAGTTACGCTGTGGAAGTGCCTGATGGCAACTACAAGGTGACGGTTGTCCTCGGCTCCAAGAAAAAGGCTGCCAAGACGGTGGTGCGTGCTGAAGCCAGAAGACTCATGGTGGATGAAATCTCTACCAAGAAGGGTAAATTCCAGACCGTCCAGTTTATCGTCAACAAGCGTTCACCAAAGATATCTGATAAGATGAACGTACGTATCAAACCTCGTGAGAAGGGCACACCTGACTGGGATGACAAGCTGACTCTTGACTTCTATGGTGCTGCTCCTGCCGTAAAACAGGTGAAGATAGAGCGTGACACGACTGCCACAACCATCTTCCTCTGTGGTAACTCAACCGTAGTGGATCAGGCTCATGAACCATACGCCAGTTGGGGACAGATGATTCCACGCTGGTTTGGTCCGGAAGTTGCTATTTCCAATCATGCAGAGAGCGGATTGACTGCCGGCTCCTTCTTAGCTTCCAACCGTCTGGAGAAAGTATTGGCCATGATGAAGAAGGGCGACTATGTGATTTGTGAGTTCGGACACAACGACCAGAAAGAGAAGACTCCGGGCAGTGGAGCCTGGTATAATTTCTCCTACAATCTGAAGCAATATATAGATAAGGTACGCGCGAAGGGTGGAAACATCATCTTTGTGACTCCTACCCAGCGCCGTTTCTTTGATAAAGCTACCCGCAGCAAAATACAGGAAACGCATGGCGACTATCCTGATGCCATGAGAGCTGTGGCAAAAAGAGAGGGTGTGCCAGTCATCGAACTGCATGATATGACCCGTACATTCTTCGAGACTTTGGGTTATGAGAACAGTAAGAAATCGCTGGTTCACTATCCTGCCAACACTTATCCTAATCAGCCGAAGGCATTAGAGGATAATACCCACTTCAATCCATACGGAGCCTATGAGGTGGCCAAGATGGTGGTGATGGGAATGAAGCAGCTCCATCTGCCATTCCTGAAATATCTCCGTCCAGACTGGCAGGATTTCAACCCAGCCCAGCCTGACGACTTCAACAAGTTCCTCTGGTATCCATCCACAGACCTGGATGTTACCAAGCCAGATGGAAATTAAAGATATTCCGTTAACTCAGCGTCATCCGATGAAGGAAATCAAATGAGAATAAACAAGAGCCGGTTCTTCAAAGTGTATAAGAACCGGCTATTTTTTGTCTTTTTAGCTGCTATTCCTGCCTATTTCCCCCGAAATTTAAATATTTATGCAGATTTTCGTTAATTTTTTAGCAAATTGTTAGGTATATCAATGTTTTTTATTAAATTTGCAACATCAATATGAAGTTCAACTAACACATAGTTATTATGAAGAAGGAAAAAAGCCTGTTGCTCCTGATGGCAGCAGCTTCAGTGGGAGCAGTCCATGCTACCCCTCCTGCAAGCATGGGCGAAGAGATGAGTATTGTAAAAGTTCAAGAAAAAGGTCACACCTTTGTGAAGGGACGCGTTATTGATTCCGAAGGAAATCCTCTGGTAGGAGTTACCGTCAAGATTGAAGGCACTAACTATGGTGTCATCACAGATGCTGACGGCAATTATATCCTGGAATTCCCTTCCATGTCTCATCCTAAAATTGTGTATTCGAGCATCGGTTTCAAGACGAAATCTATCGAATTCATGGGTGTGAAAGAACAGAACATGATGCTTGAACTGGATCATGTGGCTCTCGACGACCTCGTAGTAATCGGTTATGGCAGCAAGAGTCGCAAGGATGTAACCAGCGCCATCTCTACCGTAAACCAGGAACAGATCAGCAAATTGGCTGCTACGACTCCTACAATCGACGGACTTCTTCAAGGTACCGTGAAGGGTGTGTTGGCCACAACTGCCAATGGTGAACCGGGTTCTACCCTCAAGTTGAATATCCGTGGTATCACTTCTCCTTATCCAAAATCGGGTAAGGGCAACAACAACCAGCCTCTTTTCGTGATTGACGGTGTGCCTACCTTCATGGAGGATACCGGTATCAATCCGCTCATCAATATTTCTCCTAACGACATCGAAAGCATCGATGTGCTGAAAGATGCTGCTGCCACAGCCATCTACGGTTCTCGTGGTGCCAACGGTGTGGTCATCGTCAAGACGAAAAATGGTAAGCGCAATGAAAAGACCAAGGTAAGCTTCGGCTACACCTTCTCTTTCAGCAATCCTATCAAGAATTATGAACCGCTGAACACGGCTGAATACAAGAATGTACAGGACGAAATCCTGCGCAATACCGTAAACGGCATGAACGACGGCAGTTCAATGGTGGATATGTATGGCATTGCCGACTATCTGAGCCAATTTGGTAATATCGGATATAATGCCGAGACGGGTGCCTATACCTATAATGGACTCAATGAGAGTCTCTTCGGTACGACGAATACCAACTGGGCTAAGGAGGTGATCAACAAGAATGCGCCTACCCACCAGTATAATGTAGCCATCAGAGGTGGCAGCAACAAGACCAACTATTCATTCTCCTTCAACGGTATGAACCAGGAAGGTCTGCTCATCAACGACCGTATGGAGAGATATGGTGCCAGACTCTCTTTGGATTCAGAAATCAACAAGTATATCACCGTGGGTGGTGTGCTCGACTATACCTACTCTTCTCGCAAGAGCGGAAGCAACGATCCTGCATTGGGCTATGACAACGACTCATGGAAGACTCGTCCAGACCTGACTGTACGCGATGCAGACGGTAACCTGAATCGAGTAGATAAGTTTGGCGAATATGCAGATAGCTATATGGATGCAAGTCCGGTGGGCAAACTCCAGAGAAAGACCCAATATGAGAACGACCAGTTCTCCGGAAATGCCTATATTGACATCAAGCCTATTGAAGGTCTTACCCTCCATGCTGATGCCAACATATCCCGTTTCATCTTCAGCAATAGCTATTTCTCTCCAAAGGTTTCCTTGCCGGAACAGTATGAGACAGAACCAACTTCTACGCTCGCAGAGGCTAACTATCGCAACACGAATACGTCTATCAACTTCCGTGCTGACTATAAATTCAAGATTACTGACGACCATCGCTTCGACGTGATGGCTGGTTATAGTGCTGACAGATACTGGAGCAAGGAACACGACCAGGCTTACAGCGGATTCCCTAATGACGATGTGCTCAACAATGCCAGTTCTGCAACTACCGTCAACAAGCCTATGGAGACTTATTCCAAGAGTGGACTCAATTCCCTCTATGGCCGTTTGAGCTATGATTATCTTTCACGTTATCTGCTCGACTTCAGTCTCCGTTCCGATGAGTCATCCAAGTTTGGTCCTGGCAACAAGCGTGGTACTTTCCCTGCACTCTCTTTGGCATGGCGCATAAATCAGGAGCCTTTCATGGCATCCGTACAGGATGTGGATGATCTGAAACTCCGTCTGAGCTGGGGTAAGACTGGTTCTACCAATGTATCCGACTTCTCTTACATCCAGTATTTCAACTCCAATATCTACGGTGGACAGAGTGCCATAACATTAGCCACTACTTATCCTAACAAGGATATCAAGTGGGAGATGACTACTGAGTACAATGCCGGTGTTGACTTCTCGTTCTTCAATGGCAGACTGAACGGTAGCTTTGATATCTATCATCGTAAGACAGATGGCGCCTTGGCTCCAGCTCCTATCGCCTTGGAGTTTGGTATCGGTACATTCTACAGCAATATCCTCGACTTGACCAATAATGGTTTCGAGTTCTCTATCGGTGGAGATGTAGTTCGCACCAAGGATTTTACCTACAATACGATGCTCAGTATCTCATCCAACAAGAATAAGATAACCAAGCTCAATGGTTCTACACTCGACATGATCCACCAGGATCTCTACATGGAAGGTCATGCGATGGGAACCGTGAAGGGTTACAAGGTGGCTGGTATTTTCCAGAGTCAGGAGCAGATTGATGAACTGAATTCTCAGGCACAGGCAAACGGATATGATTCCTATCAGACTGGCGCTCACGTAGGCGACTATATGTTTGTGGATACAGATGGCAACGGGTATATTACCGAGGCAGACCGTACGGCTATCGCCAATCCGGAGCCAAAGGTGTTCGGAGGTTGGTCTCATACCTTATCTTATAAGAACCTCACCCTGTCAATGCTCTTCCAGTATCAGTTTGGAGGTCATGCATACTACAGTACTATGCAGGAATCAGCAGCCGGTAGTCTGGGTCAGAGTATTCTGAGAGAAATGTATGGCAATACCTGGACACCGGATCGTACGGATGCCAAGTATGCTCAGCTGGTATGGTTGCCATCAAGCATGAGCAATACATACACCAATGACCGCTATGTATATTCCAACTCATATTTCCGTCTGAGAAATATCACGCTCTCCTATAATTTCGAGCCATCTCTTCTGGAGCGCCTGCACATCAGCGGAGCATCTGTGTTCTTCACAGCCACCAACCTGTTTACCATTACCAACTGGCCAGGTTTGGATCCAGACATGTCGGCAACAAATGCCTTCTTAAAGACTACAGAGAATAAGGACGTTTATCCAATGAGCCGTTCTTTCTCCATCGGTCTGAAATTACAATTCTAACTCATACAAAGACTGTAGATTATGAAACATATAAGATTTCAATTTCTTACGCTCCTTTCAGCCACAGCACTGACTCTTACATCGTGTGACCTGATAGGTAGCCTCGACGGCATCGAACCAGAACATGTGGTTACTGATGACAATTATATCACTGATGTCTCAACTGCACAGACGGCACTCAATGGTGTCTATGCCTCATGGCGCAGCACGGGTGTATCTTACCTGCGCTATGGAATGTCGTCTATGGCTCATACCCAGACTCAGGCGATGGTGATGGGGGCGGATGAGTTTGCTGCCGAGAACATCGAAACCAATAACAGTAATGTGGAGACGGCTTATACCGCCTACTACAATGTGATTAATACGGCCAATACCTTCCTGGTACATATCAACAAGAATATACCAGGACTGAGCGAGGAGAAACGTACAGAGATGATTGCAGAGGCTCGTTGCCAGCGTGCCTTGGCTTACCTTACTCTCCTGAAGTGCTTCGGAGAGTATTGGAAGCAGGATTCACCATACGGTGTCTGCATTTTCCAGGACGAACTGGTAAGAGATAACCAACCACGCAAGCGTTCTACTGTGGCTGAAACTTACAAGTTGATATCTGATGATCTCGACTATGCCATTGCTCACTGTGAACAGCAGCCTGCAGATCATTATCACATGAGTTCTGTTTTCGCCAAGGCTTTGAAAGCCAAAATGTATATGGCTCAGGATAATTATGCTGAAGCTGCAAGACTGGCAGAGGAAGTGATCGGTGAGGCAGAAGCAGCTGGTTATGCTTTGGAAAGTGATTATGCCAAGATCTTCGACGAACAGTTTAATTCTCAGGAGATGCTCTTTGCTCCTTATACTGCTAATCCTGATGAACTGATGGATGCTTCTTGGTTTGCCTTTTCTCCAGGTTCACTCCTCAAGAAGGTGGCAGATGATTTAGTTCCAGATGATGAAACAGGTGGAGATATTGTTATTCCAAACCCGGGAGATGGTGGGGACGTTGTTGTTCCTGATCCTGATGGTTCTTCAGATGGAAGTGCTTCTGGCGATGGTGGAGTAGTAATTCCTGGTGGCGACGGTGGCGTAGTAATCCCTGGTGGCGATGGAGGCGTAGTTATTCCTGGTGGTGATGGCAGTGATTTCCCATTCTTCCCAGGTGATGAAGATGTAGCTTCATACGATAAGCTATATACATGGGCCTATAAGGGAGATGCCAGGAACGGTATTGGAAAATATAACAAGTTGACTCCTGAAATGTTCTATGCTGACTCTTATTACTTCATGCGCCTTGCCGAAGTTTATTATATCGCTGCCGAAGCAGAGGCTCGTCAGGGTCAGTATGCTAAGGCTCGTACGCTCTTGACTACAGTCATCGAACGTGCTGGATATACGGAGGACGATGTGAATGCTATTGCCGACGGCGATCTGCTGGGTGAAATCCTCAAGCATAAGTTGGTGGACATCAGTAATGAGAATTTCGAGGAATGGTTTGACCTCTGCCGTTACAACCGTAAGGGCGGTTTCGAAGGCTGGACTGAAGACGAGAAAGCTGAGTTGCCAACATTCAGAAGATACCTGCTCCCAATTCCAAAGGCATCTATGGGTGCCAACAATCAGTTGGAGCAGAATCCGGAATATGTAAACAACTAATTTTAGAATAATATTTGAACTTTATCAAAAGAACATGATGAAATTGAGAAATTCAATGATGACCATTGCTGGCTTAATGCTGGCAATGGTGGCTAATGCCCAGAATTTTGTACTGAAAGGTACGGTGAAGGGTAACGTGGAAGGCTGCACCGTTATGCTGCAGAAATATGATATCGATAAGGTGAGCAACCTGGACAGTGCTACTATCAAGAACGGCGAGTTTGTGCTCAAGGGGGATGTGAATCAGCCTGAACAATACCAGATGGTCATCGATATGAATGAACCGGGCGTGGCAGAACCTGACTATCAGAAGATTTTCGCCAGTCGTATTTATATCGAAAACAAGCCAATGACTTATGATGTAGATCTTACTGGTTTCCCTACTGAAAAGGACATGAGCATGATTACACCTGTCATCAAGGGTTCTGCGACACAGGATACCTATCAGGCTTATCTCGACCTGATGACTCCTATCCAGGATAAACTGCATAGCCTGAACGACAGTATCAACAACTGTAAGGTTCTGGCACAGAGAGTGGCCTTAGCAAAGGAGGCTATCCTGCTGATGGACGATATGCGCCAGCAAACCAGCAAGTTTATCCAGGATCATACCAGTTCATTGGTAGCTTTCGATTTGCTCAATGAGAGTTTTTCAGCCCTTCCAACTCCTTATACCTCAGCGGAAATCGATGAGATGATGGGTTGGTTGAAGAATGATTGGAGCAATTCACCTCAGTATCCAATGTTGCAGGCACAGTCTGAAATGGCGAAGCATACAGCCGTAGGCAACCGCTTCATCGATGGTACGCTTCTCACTCCTCAGGGCAAGCAGGTGAAATTGTCTTCCCTTATCAAGAAGGGCGAATATACCATGTTGGAGTTCTGGGCATCCTGGTGTCATCCATGCCGTCAGGAGATTCCTCATCTCAAGGAGGTACATGAGAAGTACAAGGATTTCAATATCATCAGCATTTCCGTAGATGAAAGAGATGAAGACTGGAAGAAGGCAATGGCGAAGGAAGGTATGAACTGGACCCAGTTGCGCAACCCAGAAGGTTTCGGTGGTATGGTGATGGGAGAGTATGGCATCAATGGTATTCCTGCTTGTCTGATTCTGGACAAGAATGGTAATTTCTACAAGACCAATATGCGTGGTGCATTCCTTGATGCATTCCTCTATGATTATTACAAAAGATAAGATATAAAATAAGTTTCTTATTTCAACTTATCATCATAATGAAAGCATTTACTTATATTAAACAAGGTGTATTTGGCTTCACCGAAAAGGAGAAACCTATCCTGATAGATGAACACGATGCCATCGTGAGAGTAACCATGAGCAGTATCTGTACCAGCGATCTGCATATCAAGCATGGTTCTGTTCCTCGTGCCGTTCCCGGAATTACTGTGGGACATGAAATGGTGGGTGTCGTAGATGAAGTAGGGGAGAAAGTAACTCATGTGAAACCGGGCGATAGAGTAACTGTGAATGTGGAAACATACTGCGGGGAATGCTTCTACTGCCAACATGGATATGTGAACAATTGTACTTCTCCTCATGGCGGTTGGGCTTTGGGCTGTCGTATCGATGGCGGGCAGACCGAATATGTAAGGGTTCCTTATGCCACCACGGGCTTAAACAGGATTCCTGACAATGTAAGTGATGAGCAGGCACTCTTTGTTGGTGATATCCTTGCCACAGGTTTTTGGGCAACAAGGATTTCTGAAATCAAGGAAGAAGATACAGTTTTGATTATCGGAGCAGGACCTACGGGAGTGTGCTGTTTGCTTTGCACGTTGTTGAAGAATCCGCAGAAAATCATCGTTTGCGAGAAGTCTGAAGCCAGAAGAGCTTTTATCAAGGAGCATTATCCGCAGGTTTTGGTGGTAGAACCAGAGGATTGCGAGGCTTTTGTCAAGGAACAGAGCTTGCACAGTGGTGCGGATGTGGTGATGGAGGTAGCAGGCGGTCCTGATACTTTCCAGTTGGCATGGCAAAGTGCCCGTCCTAATGCGATAGTTACCATTGTGGCGATGTACGATAAACCCCAGCTCTTACCTCTCCCAGATATGTATGGCAAAAATCTCATCTTCAAGACTGGCGGTGTAGATGGTTGTGATTGCGAGGAAATCCTGCATCTGATATCTCAGGGCAGGATAGACACCACTCCTCTCATCACCCACCATTTCCCTCTTTCAAAAATCGAAGAAGCCTACGATATCTTTGAAAACAGAAAGGATGGAGTCATTAAAATAGCGATATATCCGGATGCGAAATAATAAATAGTGTAATCCTCTGTCTCATGGAAGGAGATTCCCTGCGGAGCACCATTGATATATACGCCCTCCAGATCACTGTGGCTTTTGACGATTCGCTCGTCTGCGGCATTGTAGGTATAACGGCAGGTCTTGCCGTTATACGACAATACCATCAGTCGGTTATCCTCATCCCAATACATTCTCCGCTCGGTGTTCAAACAGTCAACTTTTGGTTATAAAGGTTTATATGTTATAAAAACCAACCAATGCTGAATAAATTTAATCTCATAATTATGATTATATACGATTTTTATGTCTAAATGCTCTTGTACATCTTTCGTATAGATAGAGGTCGAAATTAGAGTGTCATTTATGTGTTCTATAACAACTCTTTCAAAACAATATTTACTTGGATATTTGTACATAGAATCCATTGATACAGTATTCGACATAATCAATTCTTTTTGTCCGAGGTGATTAGAGTAAAAATTCCCATTCTTTTTGTAAAGTTTCCAAATTTGGACGGAAGAATTATTACTGTTGCAAACTTTACTGATTAATAGCGTATCTTGAGTTTGGACTATCCTAAATTCTTTAATTCCATCTTTAGGAAACAAACTATTTCCTTTAGGATTTTTTGTACAGCTGAAACAGCAAATACTGAGGAACAGAAGTCTACAATATCTACTAATACTTTGTATGTTCTTTTTTTGCTTCATTAAAAATATTATTTAGTAAGGGATGTTTCTTAACAAGTTCATTCCTTGTTTTATTATAATTTTTAGTGCTTTGCAGTTGCTTATTTTTATCTTTTTCTGTCAAATTGTGATGCTCTTTCGATGCAGAACTCTTTGACCAGATTTCATTTGGTTTTTCCATATTAGTACTTCGCTTAACCATTCGTAGTCATAGGTGTAAGTGATGGGGGCATCAGCCGAAATTCTCTTTTTGAGTTCTGCCGTGAGCTTGGTCAGGATATTGCCTGCCGCATCGTAGGTGCAGGTCACTTCAAGTTCTCTTATACGTTAGCCAACAAGATTATACAACATAATCTTGTTGGCTAACTTGTATAAATCTATATATGAGTAATGCATTCTCTAAAAGCAAGTAAACCTTTTTCTGTCAATGGTTCTATTGTTTTACTCCCATTCTCCATCAAAAGAAGCATTAAGGACTTTAGAACTGCAAAGATAAGTAGAATCATTTTGTATGATAAGATAATAAATGATTTGAGGAGGGATGACTTTCTTCTTTAGAATAACGGCATATTTCCCATTTAGAAGACTTGCAGGAGTCTCTATTAAAATCGAGTCTGGCTTCTTACTGATGATTTTCCATTTTCCTTTTGCATTATTTTCCAATCTTTTAATATTTTCATAAGTCCCTTTTATTTTATCATGAGCAGATAAGATGGCAGGTAACTCAACATGTGCATTATTGAAAACTATATTACTACCGAGAGGTCTAAAATCAACATGCCTATAAATATAAGATTGCTCCAGATCAATATTATACTCTCCCTGCAGCTTTTTATATAAAGGCGGCTTGTAAAGTATCTGAATGGTGTAAATGACAAGACACACTATGCCAATAATGATTGGCAGGAATATGATGCTCTTAGTCTTCAATAACTGGTTTATATCTTTTAGACTCTTTATCATATCGTTCCATTTTTTGTAGAATTTGCTTTCCTATTCTAGTAATTTCTTTATCGCTTGTTGAATTTTCACCTTGGAAAACATAATTAACTATTGCTCCCATTTTATCATTCTTTTAAATCATTTACATCAACAACGTACTCGAAGCTCATCCGCTTTATCACATCCCTGGGGGCAAATCATACACGCCTAAATCCCGTAAATCTGACTCCATTAATCGGACACAAATGCTAATGCTATCTCCACTATTTAGCACACTCTTATTCTGCCAATAATAAGCACCCACTATTACATTGTGATTCGTTGGAGATGAAACTTTTATAAAAGAATGATACTTATTTCCTCTCTCATCGCTAATAGGAATAAAAAAGTTTCTCCAACTCATATTCTTAATTTTAAATACGACATTTATTTTTCGTGAATATTCTATATGAGAATTAGCAGGATTATATTTTAGGGGATAATTGTCCACTACTGCTACTAATTCAGCTGGTAACTCCATATTGGATTGACAACCTGTTAATGTTATTGTTATGAAAATAAATAACGCACAGTACACTTCTTTATTAGTTATCATAATCTAATGCCATTTTATTAATGTTTATAATACTCTGAGGGCATATTCTTTTCTAAATACTCATATAATTCTCTGAGGGCTGGTGTTGTTTGTTTCCAAGAAGGATGCCTTCGTTGCATTTGAAGTATCTTCCAATGCTAAGAGCTACCTATTCCCAAGAGTCCATGCCCTTTGAATTCATGAACTCCAAGGATATTTTCTACGTTTGATTCTGTAGAAAGGTATGCTCTTCTTCCAGCGTCTCCTTGTGGATGAACAATATACAGTCAGTTGTATTTTTCCATTCTCTTTCCTTGTTTCAGCACCAAGGCTGTCGTTCTCCACTAAGGTAGGATTTCCGTTGGCATCGTAGGTGTAATGCTCATGCCCTATCTGCGTGGGAGTGGTGGGGTGATTGTTATCTTCGTACTTATACATGAAGTCGTAAGACTGTGCTGTCTTTGTGGAGTCCACCTTTTGAACCTTGGTAAGTGGCTCGCTCATGCGCCCAAAAGTCATCTGCATGCTGTAACTTGCCTGCTTGGCTTTACCACTTGTATATATTTTACTACACATTTTTCAATATTGTTTATGAGCAGATATTATGGTGTACGAAATCCCATTCTGCAAGGAATATTGGATTAATCCTTTTTCTTTATCCCATATCACACTCTTTAGGTCAATGTGAGGTTGATCTCCTTTATTTCGTTCCATTTTCTTGATATCCACGCTAAAACAATTTTTAAAGCGTTGTCCCTGTATGTTTTTGGCATTTACATGTATTTTTTTATTCATCCAACTCCATTCACAAAAATTACAGCTACTTCTTAATGCCCCCAATTTAGCTATTCGTTCTATCTCGAATCTTATTAAAAAGGTATCTGTAAAGTGTATTAGTGATAAATCAACTGTGGCAAAGCCATAAAACTCATTATCCCCTTCTAACCAATTTTCTCCTTCTGTGTCGAATATGAATGTATTCTTTGGATTACATATTTGAACATCTTTCACAATTACGGTATCTATATTATTCTGATTGGAGAGATAATAAATTGTGTCGTTTGCTTTAAAATGATTAATCCACAACAAGTCATCTTCTGTTAATTTCACTTTTTTGCAGTATGGCAACCCACAACCTACTGGTAGTAGTAGCAATATAAAAAATAAATATTTCATCATTTTGAGGGATAATAGTAATTGTAAAAATTATCAATTGAGTGACCAGCAATGAAGCTCGTATATACAGGAATGGATGTACCTGGAGCTTTTATTCCGAATAGCCTTTGCCCTATTGTAACAAGATCTCCTCCGATACTTATTGTAGAAAGACGACCTCCTATTAGGCTATAACCTATAGGAATTGATGTTGCAATATAATTTGTCAAATTACTTGCATTACCTTTTAACGTAGAGCTAACAATAGCTGCAGGATTAAATATTTTAGCTTTATGTCCTGTCGCCATACTAGCAACAATACTCCTCACGCTGCTTTTCTATCTGCATCATGCGGGCGGCATGCAGTATCCTGTTGACAGCAGAAACATCGGGGCACTTTTAGGGTTAATCGAAACTTGTATTTGGCTTTACATGTCTCAATTAAACTCATTATTACTTTTACTGACAGAAGATTACTTAGAGCCTTGCCGAAGTATGCTTTGCCCTGTGTAGTCCTGCCTGCTATACGAAGTAGGATCATCCTTCCTTGTTCCATATTTGTGGGAGCAAAGATAATGATTTTTAAGTAAACTGCCAAAAAACAGATCATTTTTATATAAATCTTTGTGCAAATTGTGCAAAAAGCAAATATATTCTGCATTTCCTTACATAAAGCGGTAAATTTACTACTTTGTTATGGATATGTCTATATAATATGTTTTATCCATCCCTGTA
>ERZ1026878.1127-NODE-1127-length-17180-cov-9.118774_pt1 | contig 17180 bp, 11 predicted proteins | sample MGYA00380169_ERZ1026878 | MGnify/ENA primary metagenome ERZ1026878 (study PRJEB33269, sample SAMEA4719805) | human gut metagenome | biome: human-associated habitat; feature: organic feature; material: feces | place: Cameroon | collected 2013-10 ...
GGGCGGTATGAATGTAATTCTTGAGATTTCTGTACCTGATGTAATTGAAAACCTCGCTGACCACAAGACAGACGCTGGTTTCACCAATGCCATGAAGGAAGCCAGAGCTCAAGAGGAAGCTAACGGTGGTGACTTTGTGTCACTTTTCATTAACGCTTATCACAAGAGCGCACCAGGTCATAAACTCGCAGAGGTTTTTGCTACCCAGCAGTTGCAGGGTAAGGTTTCTCCTCAGAGCAGCGATGCAGAGGTAGAAAAAGCTATCCGCAGTTCTGTACAGGATGCTATCGACAACTCTTTCAATGTTGTACGTACTCGTATTGATAAGTTTGGTGTTGTACAGCCTAACATCCAGAAGTTGGAAGGTCAGCAGGGCCGTATCATGGTAGAAATGCCTGGTATCAGCCAGCCTGAGCGTATGCGTAAGATGCTTCAGGGTAGCGCTAACCTTGAGTTCTGGGAGACATATAACTCTGAAGAAATTGCTCCTTATCTCCAGCAGCTTGACACTCGTCTTGCTAATGGCGATCATGAGGTAGAGGCTAAGGATTCTGTTGCTGCTGATTCTGCTAAGAATGAAGTTGCAAAGGCAGAACCTGCTAAGGCTGCTCCTAAGTTGAACCTCAAGAAGGGTGATGAGGCTAAGTCTAAGATCAATGCTGAAAAGCAGAGTGCTGCTGCCATCAAGGCTCATCCATTGCTGGCTCGTTTGCAGTTGGTTCCTGGACAGGGTCTGAGCACTGTGGGTTATGCAAGTGTTCGCGATACTGCAGCTATCAACAAGTTGATCCATTCTGCTTTGGCTAAGCAGGTGTTGCCTTCAGACTTGAAGTTGCTCTGGAGTGCTAAACCAGCTGACCATTTGAATGTGAAGAACATCTATGAACTCCATGCTTTGAAGGTGACTACCAGTACAGGTCGCGCTCCATTGGAGGGTGATGTGATTACTGATGCCAAGGACGAGTTTGAACCTACTACAGGTGCTCCATGTGTAAGCATGAAGATGAATACTGAGGGTGCTCGTAGATGGGCTCAGATGACTAAGGCTAACGTAGGTAAGGCTATTGCCATTGTTTTGGATGGTGTAGTTTATTCTGCTCCTCGTGTAAACGGTGAGATTGCCGGCGGTAGTTCTCAGATTACTGGTAACTTCACTATCGAGGATACTAAGGATTTGGCTAACACATTGAAGTCTGGTCGTATGCCAGCTCCTGCCCGTATCGTTCAGGAGGAAGTTGTTGGTCCTACTCTCGGTGCACAGTCTATCCAGATGGGTATCATCTCATTCGTTGTGGCTTTCGTACTCTTGATGGTTTACATGGTGATGATGTACAACATCATTCCTGGTATGATGGCTAACCTCGCATTGTTGGTCAATGTATTCTTCACCTTAGGTATCTTGACGTCATTCCAAGCAGCCTTGACTTTGCCGGGTCTTGCCGGTATGGTCTTGTCTTTGGGTACGGCCGTGGATGCTAACGTGCTTATTTATGAGCGTATCAAGGAAGAGCTCCGTTCTGGCAAGGGTATGAAGCAGGCTGTAGCTGCCGGTTATGGTAATGCTTTCTCTGCTATCTTCGACTCTAACTTGACATCTTTGATTACAGGTGTTATCCTGCTTGTTACTGGTACCGGTCCTGTTCGTGGTTTCGCCACAACCTGGATTATCGGTATTGTTGTATCATTCTTTACTGCTGTGTTCTTGACTCGTTTGGTTTACGATTATAAGTTGAATCACGACAAGTGGATGCATTGCAAGTTTGATACTCCTGTTTCTCACAACTTGATGCAGGGCAAGAAGTACAAGTTCATGTCTATGTACAAGACTACCTTTACTGTAGCAATTGTAGCAGCTGTTGTATTTATTGGTAGCTTTGTAGTTCGTGGCTTGAGCAAGAGTATTGACTTCACCGGTGGTCGCAACTATGTAGTTCAGTTTGAGAAAGCCGTAGAGCCAGAGCAGATTCGTACTGTTCTTGGTGATGCATTTGTCAATGCAGATGGAACCAAGGCCAACACAAGTGCTATTGCTATCGGTACAGATGGAAGAACCATCCGTGTATCTACCAACTATATGATTGAGAGCAACAGTCCTACAGTAGATGATGAGGCTGAAACAATCCTCTATAACTCATTGAAGAAGGCTGGTTTGGTTTCTCAGCAGAATGTTGAGGCTTTCAAGAACCCAGATGTACGCCAGGGCGGTTCTATCATCAGTAGTACAAAGGTAGGTCCTTCTGTAGCTAAGGATATTACAATGGGTGCTATCTACAGTGTGCTTTTCGCATTGATAGCTATCTTCCTCTACATTTTGCTCCGTTTCCGCAACGTAGCATTCTCTGTAGGTTCTACTATCGCTCTTGCATTTGATGCTTTGACTGTTATAGGTTTCTACTCACTCTTGTGGGGTCTTGTACCATTCTCATTGGAGATTGACCAGACCTTCATCGGTGCTATTTTGACCGTGGTAGGTTACTCTATCAATGATAAAGTGGTTGTGTTCGACCGTATCCGTGAGAACATGAAGCTTCATCCTAAGGGTGATCGCCAGCAGATTTTCAATGCTTCTATCAATGAGACATTGGCACGTACTATCAATACTTCAACTTCTACCTTGATTGTGTTGCTCTGTATCTTCATCCTCGGTGGTGACAGTATCCGCAGCTTCGCATTCGCTATGATTTTGGGTGTTGTATTCGGTACATTGTCTTCTATCTTCATTGCTTCTCCAATGGCTTACATCGTTCTTGGTCGTAAGATTAAGGAAGAGCCTGCTGAGGCTGAGGTTGTTGCTGTTAAGTAATACTGAGCAAATCAATAACCATATAGAAGCGAATTAACATGAATAATTTCTCCGTCTGGTGAAAACCAGATGGAGAAAATGTTCCAAAGAGAAGGTGAATGTTCTAAAGAGGATATTCTATGAAGTGAATATTTTGAATGAAGGACATTTCAATGATTTGAGGAACTGAAAGATATAATAAAAGGTCGCATTCCAGAAAGGAAGCGACCTTTTATCGTTTCAGCTTGAATGCTGACAACTATCTCCATGTGATTCCACCGAGAATCGAACTCGGATCAAAGGTTTAGGAAACCTCCGTTCTATCCATTAAACTATGGAACCCTTTGTGGATAGTTTGGATTGCTTGTAAGATGGCATGAACAGCAATCTGTCTGCAAAGATAATGTAAAAATCTGACTTGACAAAGAGAATAGGCAGAAAATCAATGCTATTTAGTTGAGAAACCTTCTAAAACTTGTAATTTTCATGTGTGGATACGACTTTTAAATCTCATCATTATGTTTTTATCTCTTCTTTTATCTTCCTTTTTCACGTTTGTAGAGTTGAATTGTGAAAATCTTTTCGATACCGTACATGATTCTCTGAAGAATGATAGGGAGTTTTTGCCAGAGAGTGATTATCACTGGACAAGAACCCGATATTGGAAGAAAATCAATCATCTTTCCCAGGAAATTATTGCTTTAGGAGAGTTGGCTACACCTTATTATATATATAAAGATAGTCTCAATCAGAGCAGGAAAAGTCGGTCTCAAGGTAAGGGGAGCCTAAATCAGTGGCATTTGCCGGATTTGGTGGCGCTCTGTGAAGTAGAAAATGATTCTGCTATGATTGCTTTGACCAAGCGTTCTCTGTTGCGCAAGGCAGGTTATGAATATGTGATGACCTCTTCTCCTGATGAACGTGGCATAGATGTAGCCTTGATGTACCAGCCTTTTTCATTCCGTCTGCTCCACCATCATGCTATACGTATCAAGCGTTTACCAGATACTCGTCCTACTCGTGATATTCTTTATGCCAAAGGAATTTTGATGGGGAAAGATACGCTTCATGTTTTTGTGGTTCATGCCCCAAGTCGCAGGGGAGGTGAGGTTGCTTCCCGTCCTTATCGTCTGCAGGTAGCCAGTCAGTTATCGCAGGCTGTAGATTCTATCTATTCTTTTAATAGTGATGCTAAGATTATTGTGACAGGTGATTTCAATGATTATTCTGATTCTCCTGCATTGCTGTTCCTGGAGCATCATCAGTTGGTGAATATCAGTCAGGATGCGCATGGACGGAATGGAGCTAAGGGTACTTATCGTTACCATGGAGAATGGCGCAGTCTTGATCAGATGTTGTGTAGTCAGTCTTTGGTAGGGCAGAAAATCGCTTGTGAGGTGGGAGATTTGCCTTTCCTTTTGCAGGAAGACGATAAATATGGTGGTAAGAAGCCATTTCGTACCTTTTTGGGTCCCAGGTATTTAGGAGGGTATAGTGACCATTTGCCACTGGTAGCATGGTTTAAGTTATAGGTTGTTTGGATTGCCACCAAGGGTGGTCTTTCGAAATTTGATAGCTACGATGTCAAAACGTATCATCACTATTCATCTTTTCCACCGATATCTTTGCCCGTGAGATGCTGGTGTACCTATTTTTTTGTGTTAAATACGAGAGAAATCTTGCTTTTTCCTATATAAAGTTGTATCTTTGCCTACGGATAAGTTATGTTCATCGTCGTTGAATATAAGTTCAACGTTGCTGAATGTAAGTTCAACGTCGTTGAACATAGGTTCGCCGTTGCTGAACATAACTATCTTGTAGGAGAATGAACAACTGAATAGAGCTGTAAGAATCATCCTACTTAAGATTATAAACTATAATAACAAAGAAAGAAATCTATGCCAAAGTACAAGTTAGTAGAGATGACAGACCTCCGTAATACGGGCAAGCGTAGGGTCTATCCCAAGATGGTAGTCAATCGTACATTGTCTCAGTCAGAGTTCATCGACAAGATGAAAATGTATAGTCGTGCGTTGCCTTCCAGTATGATAGAAGCAGCGGTGGCGGATGTGCGCGATATGCTCGTGCGTCTGCTTTCCATGGGTTACAATGTAACCTTCGATGAACTCGGCACCTTTTCTCTCTCGCTCGACTTCGAGGATGACAAGCCAAGGGAGATACAGGACGATAGTGACAAGATGATTTATCGTAAGGTGGGCGTGAAGAGTGTCAATTTCAAGCCCTCGCCAGAGTTGGTAAAGGATACAAAACTGGCTACCGACTGTGATCTGGAGCGAGACATGAGTGGCGTGAAGGTGATTCGCAAGGAAATCTATACTCGGGAGCAGCGCATCGCCCGAGCCTTGAAGGTTATCGATGACAATGGCTTCATCGGGCTCACCGACTATGCCTATATCAATAATCTGAGCCGCACGGCTGCCTCGCTGGAACTTCGTGAAATCTGTGCTGCTGCTGATTCGCCTATCCGTTCTGCAGGTCAGCATAGCCATAAGGTTTGGGTGAGGAGGAAGGAATGAAGTCAATAAGTTTTTATAGAACTGACTAATTGACATAACAGAATATTGCCCAAATTGTAGTCCTTAGTTTGGGCACTTGTTGCCCACCTCGTGAGCAACGGTTGTTCGTCTCATGTTCACCAGTTCCCCATCACGTGGTCCCCGAGGGACCGCTTGGAGAGCATGGCAGGAACTTCTGGAGGGGTGACTTTTCCTGATTTCAGTAGACACTTTTTTACTTTATAAACTAGAAAGGTAGACACTATCAATTTCATAAAACTGAAATAGAAGACACTCTGTAGTTTCCTATATTTAGTTGACTACATTAGCTTTTGGTGAAGTCAATTTCATCAGAGAAGTGCTCGAATTCAACATCATGATATCCGTAACTATCGAATAGTTGTTTGATGTATTCCTGTTGTTCTGGCAGGAGTTTGAGTTTTCCCAATTTGTATCGGTAGTATTGTCCTTTACTTCCGAGATATTCTCTCATTTTGGCTCGCAGGGCAGGTGCGTCTTTCACTTTTATTTCGGCAAAGAGTTTGTCGAATCCCCATGCCATTTTCACGACACGCAGTGGTGCGAAGTACTTGCATTTTCCGTCTTTCAGAGCATTTGGGAAAATGGCTTCTCCTCTATCCTTCTTGTCTTTATCGTAGAGTGCAGACAGATAGTGTATGCATTTGTCTTTCATCGGACATGGTTCGGTGAAGCAATAGGTGATGATACTAGGTACGTTTCCATACTCAAAAGCTTGTTTCAACAGTTCCTTTTCATCCATGTTTCTTTAAGTATTAAGAATAAAACTTTTTTGTTTTATTAAACGCAAAGATAGCCTATTTATTGCCTGGGGATGGGATTATTATCAGTTCTTGAATACATTTTTTTCAAGAAAAAGATTTATACGTGCATATATTTCAATGATTCTTTATCGGTAATACATTTTTTCTTAGCTTCATTTTTGCATCATACCTTTTGTTGAAAGAATCATGCTTCGTAAATTGACCTTCTTTCTACCTTTGTGATCCCTAACATAACTTTTTTTGTTTTTTTTTAGCTAAAAAATTTGTGGATTCGATAATATTTGTTACTTTTGCGGTAGAGTTTGAGCGAACGGAAAAGAACGGACGTGATGACAACTCGAATTAAAGAGCGTATTGACGTTATCCAAATATTGAAATGTGGTAGTTTCGAAATCTGCAGGATGATAAGCAATACTGCTCACGCATAGGATTATTGTACCCTTTTATTAAAGGGAATGGTATACCCCTAAGCGTGGGCTATTGTTTGTTGCATGCAGATGGGTTCTACCACAACCTCAATATTTGTGACATACAATGGTTCCACGCTTTTTCTATTATATACTTTACTAATAATTCTGTTATGAAGAAAGTTTTTCATAAATTACGTGATTATGCATTAGCACTGTTAGCCTTAATGACTATGAGCGCTTGTTGTGGAGGCTTGAATACTCTCAACAATTCACATTTTACAAAGGAAGGAAAGCTGATTCAGAACCCTTCTTTTGCAAAGCTTGATTATAATTCTGTTATACATTTTTATATAGAATCTTCTGGTAGTATGAATGGTTTCTTTAGAGCTGGTCAACCTACTGGATTTAAACAGGACGTTTATGAAGTTATGAGTTATTATGCTGGTTTAACAAAAGACATCAATATAATGACTAATGATGGAAGTGTTGCAGGACAGCTGTCTTTGGCTCAATTCCAAACAGCAATGAATACCGGTGCTTTGGAATGCAATGCTTCTACGCAGGTACCTGTTATGTTACAGAATATTGTCAGTCGGTTGAAAAAGAATGATGTGGCTGTTCTTATTTCCGATATGAAGTATAGTCCTGTAGGTTCGGCTGCTCCGGATGTGTTGTTGACTCAATATGCTGCAGAAGTGGCACGAATAGCAGGAAAATCTCAAAAGGCTTATTCATTGGTATGCGCAACTTCTAATTATATAAACAAAGAAGGAAGCGTTGTTACAAATGAATCGCCATATTATTATTTGATAGTTGGTGAGCAAGATAAGGTATCAGCTGTACGTAATGGTATCGCTATTATGTTGCAGAGACAGAAACGATTTGTTGACAATCTTGAAATTGGATATAAATTTGGAAGTTGTCCATACAGTTTTGGTTCTCCTGTAAATGTTGTTCAATTTGAAAAACAACCAACTTTTTATGACTATGATGATTCTATGGGGGATTGTACAATTTCCCTAAAACTTCATTTGGAAGCTTATCGTTGGGTGATGTCTGATAAAGAAATCTTAAAGAAGTGTTTCTTGTATAAAGCTAACTATGGTTCAAAGGTTAGTGTTGCTGATATAAAGATTGAAGAATGTAACAATGATAATTTAGAATTGAAACGATCTGTTGTTGCAACAATTCAGTTGAAGGTTTCAAATATGGTTACTGATATGGAGGTGTTGGAGTGGAATCTAAAAATTCCATATTCTGAAGTAGTTATGCCAAAAATGAAGAGCTTCTTAGAAAATGCGAATGACGAAAATGATCCTTCTAAGTCATATTCTTTGAAACATTTTATTCGTGGAATTGGTCAGGGAGGTGTAAATTATCAACCAAAACCCAATTATATTTTAATATCTAAAAGTTGTATGTAATTATGTTTAGTGGATTAGGACTATATCCCTTTATAGGGAGTAAATCTGCTTTCTTGAAGCCCTATAGTAGCGAAGGACAAGAGGCTTTGTATCAGCAGGCTATGTTGTTTTGGAATAAGCTGGATTCTGTTTCCTTTTTGTTCCCTTTAATTTTTGTCATTGTAGGTGGTATTATTGCATGGTACTATTATATGCCATTTAACAACACACCTCACCGTCATTATAAGCCTAAATATTGGTGGATAATGATGGCTGTATGTGCAGTTTTGTGTTTCTTATTGACTATAGGTGTAGCTGTGGTATGTGCTCCTCCAAAAATTGAAGGAACCAAAGTGTTGGAGCTTAAGTTGGCATTGAGCAATATGTTGTATTCAGTAATTGTTTATGGCTTTGTTTCTTTAGTTTGGTGTAATTGGCGAAGAGCCAAAACCAATGCATATCGCTATTTAAAAATTAAGTTTTTATAGTATGAAGAAAGTATTTGTATTTTGCATAGGTGGAACTGGTGAGCGTGTGATGAAAAGTATCACGATGTTGATGGCTGCTGGTATGGATACCAATGGCTTTACCGTGGTTCCTATAATTGTTGATCCACATTTGGATTTAGATGAAAAGAAAAATCTGCAGACTTTGATAGATAAATATGTAGAGATTCATCAAGAGGCTTCTGAAGACCGAAAAAGTCCAAAGGGTTTCTTTGAGGCCGAAATGGCCCTTATCAATACCTTAGATACCCAAACAAATAATACCAATAAGGCAGCGGGCGAAAATCGTTCTTATGCTGAATTTTTGAATGTTGGTAATCTTGATACAAAGAGTATTAATAATTTCTTGATACAGACTTTGTACTCAAAGGAGAATCTTGATAATCGTTTGTCTGTTGGTTTCAGAGGTAATCCTAATGTAGGAACAGTCGTACTTCAAGAAATGTTGGAAGGTGCTTCATGGTATAATGCTTTCAAAACTCATTGTGGAGAAGAGGATCGTGTTTTTATCATAAGTTCTATTTTTGGTGGTACTGGAGCATCAGGCTATCCGCTTTTGGAAAGAAAAATTAGAAATACTGTTGATTCCCAGACGGTATCTGATGTATTTATGGGTGCAGTAACGGTATTGCCATATTATGGCTTGACTGATCCAAAGAAGAATGATAGTAAAATTGATTCTGCAAATTTTATGACAAAGGCGAAGGCGGCACTTACATACTATGAGCATACAGTGAAGTCTGATTTGCTCTATTATGTAGGCGAGACTACCTTGCAGGCATTTCATGAGAATAACGAGAAAACTCAACCAGATGAGGCGAACTTTACTGAACTTGTTGCTGCTACAGCTTTGTTTGATTTCTTGCAGCGTTCCAAGCCTCAGCAAAGACAGTATCTGACTCGTGCAATAGAGAATGATGTCGCATCCTTGGATTTGGCTTCTGCTGGTAGTGGATATGCTTCTTTGGTTAAGTGTATTGCAGACTATAGTATATTGAATACATTATTAAAAGTGTTGCCAAATGAAAAGTATTTCCCATTGAAGCAAAGTTGTGGTTTTGATGCTAGTTTCTATAAGGGATCTCTTTCTAAGGTGATTTCATTCTCGGAGTCATTTGAAAAATGGTATTCCGAGTTGTCTGCAAAGAAGAGGGCGTTTGCACCTATTGCAGATATTAATCCATCTAACATGGTTAATATCATTAAGAATAGTGTAGAATTGGAGGCTAAGGACGATTCTTATTATTTATTGGAAATGATCAAGAACTCAAATAAGGGAATGACAAACAATAAAGTTCGAAATTTTCTGGAATATGCCTATGAGGCAATAAATACTTTCACTCAGAAAATAAAATAAATATGGCAAGTATAGATTTAAATATAATAGACCGTGGTATTCAAGGAACCGTATGGACTCCCCAGGATACAGGTATTCAAGCAAGCAAATTGGATGATGTCAAGGAACAGCGCACTGATAATAGTGGTGCTTTGAATTCTTTGCCAACACCTTTTGCACGCTTTTTTGTCGTACAAGAGGCTTTTCGCCGACTGACAGAGGAAAAGCGTAATTCTACAGTTCATGCCGGTTTGGCTTATACGAGATTAGTTTCCGATTGTCTTGATGTCTTTGAGATTCTTTTTAATAAAAAGTATCATGAAAATCAATGGGGAGATAACGTTAAAGTTGTTATTAAAGAGTGGAATAAATCAGAGGAAATGAAGGAACTTCATGATAGAGTTCCTATCTTGTATAATGCTCTTAATTCTATTTATGATGAAGATATAAAGGAGGATAAATTGTTCTTTGTTATTCTAGAGAAGGATGGCAAGGAATATCTTCTTGGTACAAGTTCTCCTATGACGGGATTTGTGACTCCACCAGATATGGATAAATTGGATGTCTCTAAGAATAATACATCGTCAATAAAGTTTCAAGGAAGTTTGTATGAGTCTTTGAAAATTGATCGTAAAACACACGGACAGTATTTTCGTGATATACTCTTGTTAGAAAATAGAGATAAGGATTTCAAAAATTATATGTATCAGCTGTTTAGTGGTTCTAACCTAGATAGCCGATATGATTATTTGCGAGATTATATCCGTGAATTTAAAAATGATCCTGACGTAAAGAATAACTATTCGATAAAAACGAATGAGGTTCTGACGTTGTTCAATTCAGAATTGATTATCAATGGATTGAAAGTAGGATATAATGATGAGACTGATGTTAATGATTTCTTTTTGCCTACACTCATCAAACTTCCTTATCGCTTGAACCGAAAGAATTTCGTAGGTATAAAGTATGAGCGCGAAGTTAATGAGCGTACGTATGATTATCTTCTGCCATTAAAGAGCGAAGCTTTGTCTTATTTAGATCAAGGCTTGGCAGAGTGTGTCTGTCAAGTTAAGCCATATAGTGTAGTTGTTAAGTTTAGATATAAAGGTGAGGAATATTTGAAAGAATACAGTGAACAGGATGAAATTCGTGATCTTTCCAAGGATAACCATTCTGTAAATGTAGGATTGTTTCCTAATATATTGTCACCTGTAGATACTGAGAATAATTATTTCAAATTGGCATTGGCGGTTGCTGACAATAATAATGGTGAAGGTGAATGGCATACTTTGAAGATTGAAGATACTGCTCTTGGATTCTACAAAAAGGATGCTGTCGGTAATTATGTTAAGATAAATGAGGCTGATGCAGAGCGTGCCCAAAATGGTGTTGAAGCACCTGTTGTACGTTCTAAACAAGGTTCTGGTTCTGGTGCATTAGCTTGCAGTACGAAGTATTATGAGTTGTTCAATACAGCTTTTGATGCTATGAAGCTAACTATTGGAACAGATTGCGGCTTCTTGTTGCCTCAGTGGCGAAGAGCACAACGTACCAATAATAGTTATACTTATGCAATAGATTTGGGAACATCTAATACATTTATTTCTAGAACGGATAATAATGCTAATGATGTTCCAGAGATGTTTGCAATGAAGGAGAGTATGGTTTCTTATCTTCATGAAAATGACAGTAATACGCAGTATTCTGAAGTTGCCAATATAGAAGACTCGATGGGAGAACCTGTATGTGACATGATGAAGACAGAATTTGTTCCTCCATTTATAGATGGGGTGGATTATAAATTCCCAATCCGTACAGCAATCTGTAAGGCTCGTAATATCGTAGAACAGGCAAAATTGTTTGATAATCATAATATAGCATTCTTCTATGAGAAGATGATGGAAACAACATTCCAGGAATGTAAGACCGATGTTAAATGGGAGGAGAATGAAGATTGCATCAAAATATTCATTCAGGAATTGCTCTTGATTATCAAGTGTGATGTTTTACAACATAATGGTGTGTTGAATCAAACAAGTTTAATATGGTTTAGACCATTGAGCTTCTCTGGAAATTCTAAGCGTATCTATGAAAGATGTTGGAAGAGTTTGGCTCAGGAGATTCTGTTTACAAGTGATGTAACTTGCTATACAGAGTCAGAGGCTCCATACTATTATTTCAAGAAGATGGATTATGTTAGAAATACAGATTCTGTAATGATTGTTGATATTGGTGGTGGCTCAACTGATTATGTGTATTTTAATGAGAACAAGCCGGTAGCTGCATCTTCTGTTCATTTTGGCTGTGATATATTATGGGGGAATGGTCATAAAGAATTTGATAATATCAGAGCAAATGGTATCTATCAGAAATACATTGGCACCTTGAATTGGGGCAAGAATGATAAGCTTCGTCTTTTGGAATCAGAGATGAAAGCTAATAAGCAATGTTCTACAACTGATATTATTAATTTCTGGTTGAGTAATAGCAAGAGTAATGACATTATGGATCGTTTGCACAATGATTATTTGCCATTGTTTGCTTACCATTTTACGGCAATTATGTATTATGTTGCCAAGATGTATAAGTTTGAAAAATATGCATATCCACGTTCTGTTGTGTTCAGTGGTAACGGTAGTCGTTACATTGATAACTTCATTACGGAAGATGTGACTTTGATAGAGAATATTGTAACAGCTATTTTCTCGAAAGTATATGGACAAGTTGAAACGATTCATGTCGTGATGCCTAAGACTCGAAAAGAAAGTACTTGTTATGGTGGACTGTATCGTTCAAAAAGTGCTGTTGAAGCACCAAACTTGATATACCATGGTGTTGATAAAGAGTATGAGAATGTTGGACAGATGAATAATGATCCGTCGTTACAGTCTGGATTGTTAGAAAACTATAAAGAGATGAATGACTTGTATTGCTCTGTCCTTGATATATTGAAGAGACATGGAGTCGTTGACAATTCGGTTGATTTGAATCTCTTCAAGAATAATGTAAAATTGGGATATGATGAGAATCTTAGTACCCATTATCGTTCAGATGTAAAAGAGAAATATACTAATGACGATGATGTATGCTATGATGCAGTATTCTTTATTCCTGTTATTGATAAAATTTTCGAACTTACAACAATAGTTTAGTATGGATGCAGAATATATTGTACAGTTGGCTCTTTCTTTAAGTATCTCTATTTGTATGGCAATATGGTTTATTGTAAAACAAACCAAAGAGTACCATATAAACATGGAAGCAATAGAGCATTTAAAAAACTTTTTTTCGAAGAAGGAAGGATATTCAACTTATGATAGTATAACGGTTGACGCTGATACGGATAAGTCTACAATGAGTGTTGTCATTAAAAATGTAGCAAATGATGACGCTGAATTGAAAAGTCTGATACAGGACATTAATGCGTATATACGAAAAAGTAAGGGAACCGTTGCATTCTCGATTATTCAAAACAAGACGGAACGTCGAATCTCTATGTTGTATGAAATCGCAACTTCAAAGTTGTCCTTTCCTACACATATAGGTTTGATGGGTACTTTTGCGGGTGTCTTTGTTGGATTGTTAATGTTTCTTGGAGGAACGTTGTATTCTGGAGAAATCACAGATGCAAATATTCAGAGTTTGATAGCCGGAGTGTTAGTATCAATGATTACTAGTTGGTGTGGAATTTCTAGATTGATATCGAGCCACCGTGCGGCTAGCGAGGCGACTAATCAAATCGATAGAGACAAGAATGAATTTTATGAGTGGGTACAGAACGAGTTGATGCCATCTGTTGATGTCAGTATGGTTGAGGCTATAGGTAAGCTTCATGAGACTATTGATCAGTTTGAACCTACATTCTCGAAAGTGATTGTAGAGTTTAAAGATGCCTTCAAGAATGTGACAGGTGCATTCGGTAATGAATTCCGTCAGAGTGTGCAAGTTGTGGCTTCTGCTGTTGACACAATGGGACAAAATATGAATAAAGTCAATAAGAACATTGAACTTCAGGGTGAATTGCTTGCAACAATTAAGAGTAATCAATTGATAAGGGGTATGGACGCTTTTGTTGAGGCATCCAAACGTTTTGGGGAAATAACGGGTTCTCTTGATCAGTTTGAAAGAGCAAGAAGACTGATGTTGATTGCAGCACAGGAAACCATTAATCTTCAAAAAGATTTCAATGAATCTCTGCAAGTACCAAAGCAAGTTGCAGCAGAAATCAACTCTATTCTTGACAGAATTACTAAGTTTGAGGCAAATATTAATGGACTTGGTGAGAATATAGCACATACTCAGATGATTGGTAGTGCTTTGGTAGAGCAAATTAAAGAGAATATTTCTGCTATTAAAAGTAAACAAAAAGTAGCCGAAAATTACTCTGATACTGCTAGTAAAAAACTGGAGGTATATTTCGAGGAGCAGAAAAAGGAGATGGGACGTGTTATGCAGAAGTATAATGAAGCCCTTGATTCTTATCTTGATGATTACGAGAAAATGCTTCAGGAACGAAAGAAAGAACTGGAACAGCGTAAACGTGAGTTTGTTGAGGCTATAGACAAGAAGTTGTCTGTTGATGAGATAAAAAGTGAATTCTCTTCTTTGAAGAAGCTGAATGATATTTCTCAGAAGTTGGAACAGCTTATGCGTAATCCTGTTGATGGCAACCAATTGATGAGAACTCTTTCTAAAATCCATACAGAATTGAATGCTATTAGTGCAATCCAGGAAGATAATAAAAAAGGTAGCTGGTTTGGTAATAATTCCAATACCGCAGTAGATAGAGCACAGCGTGAAAGGGAAGAAGCTCAACGAATGGCGGAAGAAGCTAATCGTAAAGTGGAAGAGGTTGAGCGAGAGAAACAAAGAATTGCAGAGTTAGCAAGAATCCAGGCAGAGAAAGATCGAGTTGAAAAAGAAGCTCTTTTGGCAAAGATAAGAGAAGAGCAAGAAAAAGATCAAAAAGCGATGGAGGTTATTCAGCAAATCCAGCAAAATGACTCTTCTGTATATGAATCTGTAAATAACGAATCGATTTCTCGTTCTCAGATTGCTACTTCTCTCGAAGAGCATCCTAAAGTAAGTGTAGCTGAAGATGTACCAACTGCTGCTCCGATTTCTATGGATAAAGGTATAGATGGGGAAGAAAAGTCAAATAAAAAGAGATGGTTTAGAAAATTATTTGGAATAAAATAATGGATATAGGTAGAAAAAATAAAGAATCATTTTGGCCAAGCTATGTTGATATCATGACAACTTTGTTTGCCGTGATGCTCATATTGTTTGCCGTTTCTTATGCTCGTTTCAAGTTGAAAGAAGGGCAGTTGGAAATGTTGGTAAATGAGTACAAAGATATTATTGATGTATATTCTACTGTTGATTCCATAGATAATAGCGGATATTATGCTTATGATACTCAGTATTTGAAGCATACGTTAACGGTGAGTATTGCTTATCAAGACAAAGAATATGATATTACTAGCAAGTTGAAGTATGATTTGACTGATAAGCGGAAAGCTGATGTTAAACGTGATAGCATCCGTCAGGCTGGTTTGTTGGTTCAAAACATTATCTACGATTTGGAAAAATCCAATAGTGATAGTAAAAACATCAAGTTCTTGGTAGTTATTGAAGGACAATCTTCAAGGATACCTTTCAATGATAATGATTGGCAAAATAATGAAACGCTTTCATTTCTTCGTGCAAAGTTTTTAAGGAAATTCTGGACTGATCCAGTTTCTGAAGGTGGATGTGGATTGTTCCAACATACTAGTGAGAATGATGCTGATAGTAAGTGTGAAATTATTGTAGCTGGTAGTGGAGAAGGTGGTGTTCCTCGTTATTTCTATAAGGGTGGTGATAACCCTATCACATTGAATCCTAATGAGGCAAAGTATAAGACCATCAATGAAGTTACTCCACAAGAATTCTTGGCATGGCGTGATGTGGAGCAGCAGAATCAACGTTTTTTGATTAACATTATTCCTATTATAGGTAATATTGATGTGACTAAAGCAAAACTTGAGAACATAAAGAAATGATGCTTATGAAAGAGTACAAAATTTCAGAGGAACTATATCAAGCGAGTTTGGTTGCTTCCTCTGATTCTTTTAGTATTTCAGATGATATATTTGAGGAGGCTGATTCTTTGACTGTAGAAGATTTACAACAGGAAGTATTGGCTTCCTATAAATTCTCTGGACGCTATTGGATTTGGAAGATGGGTTCTGAAGTTTTTTGTAGGAGTTGGAAAAAAATGTTTTTAGCTAATGAAATGCAAATGGAGGCACCAGGCTTTAAGTATTTCAAGTCTTATCCTTCGCTTATTTATTTTCAAAAAGAATATGAATACCAAAATCCTGGTAAACGGGGGGATGTTAGTCGTCCTATAACATATGACGCTTTTGCCAATTCTTTAAGAAGAGGGGATGTTATAATTGCTTGTGCTTCAAATTCAACAATTGTTGCTTGGGGTATAGTTGAAAGTGAATATTTCTATCGTCCAACAAGAAAGGTGGGGAAGCACTATCGTAACGTTTCATGGACTAAGATGGATATGCCTTTTATATTTACAGATAAGCGTCAAATCCTTTATATGCTTCAGAAGGAAGAGACTCATTTGCTGAAAGAAACATTGGTAAGCAAAACCTATCAGCAATCAACAAGTGTATATCCTTTTGGCTTTGTTGATAAAGGGTATGAAATGAAAATTCCTTTTGAGAGTAGGAGAAAATCAGTAGCTCCTACTTTAAAAGAGCCATCTGTAAAGGTGGAGTTGCCAAAGGAAAATTCTCTTAGTCCCAAAATAATAGAACCGCTTAAAAGAGATGCTTTGGCAAAAATAATAGGTGCATTGTTGAGAGTCGTTATGTAATGTTTTATCCTGTTACTGTAAGTACTTTTAGTGGTGTATGGTCATAGTTATGAAAAGAGTAAGAACATATATGATTGCTTTTATTATCGAAACAATTGGTGTCTTGATGTTTTGGGGATGTTCTTCCAAGAATCCCCCAAAACTTCTGATGTCCAATGGATACTGCGGTGATTTATGAAGATATGATGCAGGAGACTTCTGTTTCAAAAGTCAGTGTGGATTCTTCTCAATCTACACCAATCTCTCCACCAAACCATGCTGCCACTTCTGCCCTTGATCTTAGCTTCAATCCATACTATGATGCCGGTTTTGGTGATGGATTCGCTGATAGTGGCTGTGACTCAGCGGAGGAAGAGTAGTGGCTTTACATGATAGTTGCTTTCAGAAACCATAATCATGGCTGCAAACATAAACTTCTTCCTTCTAATTGTGCCCCTTTACATAACTTTTGAAAAACTTTTTGCGAAAAAGTTTTGATGAGCAAATTGCTCAGTTGAAACAAAGAGGTATGTATTTCGAGGATGAAGTACGGGCTAACTGCATTTTG
>ERZ1026878.1137-NODE-1137-length-17100-cov-37.064535_pt1 | contig 17100 bp, 10 predicted proteins | sample MGYA00380169_ERZ1026878 | MGnify/ENA primary metagenome ERZ1026878 (study PRJEB33269, sample SAMEA4719805) | human gut metagenome | biome: human-associated habitat; feature: organic feature; material: feces | place: Cameroon | collected 2013-10 ...
AGCGTCAGATGTGTATAAGAGACAGGATAAATGTAACCTTTACTTTTTTGGGTATATTGATTTTTTCTAAAAATGCTTTTGCAATTTCAAGACTCCGCTTATCAATATCAACTAAATCTAATTTAATATTTTTGTCTTCGAATTTTTTTATTATTAATGGAACGAAATTCCCAACTCCAACAGATGGCTCCAATATTGACACATTTTCCTGAGATGTTTCTTCAATATTTCGCAATATTTCTGTTATTAGAGTTTTGTTTGTATAATATGCTGCACGATCTGTTCTTTTAGAGTTAGATAACTCAGCTATTCTGCTTAAAGTGTATAAAGACAAATTTAATGGATTATTTTTAATAAAGCAGATTAGTTCTGAAGAATTATCGTTGTTAAACTTATTAGATAGCTCATTTATTTGTGAATTAGATATATGATTAAAAGATAAATATGAACTAATGTTTTGAGCAATCTTACTGAAAATAACAGTTGGTACGGCCTCTCCAAGAGATTGTCTTATTTTTATTTCTTCTTTCTTCAAAAATGCTTGTTTTTCAGGCAATGACAGCGCATTTAAAGCTGTTAAATCTTCTTTAACCCACTTAAAAGATGCTGGTACTGTCATCATTTTCATAAGTTCTCTAATGCTAAAAACCCTATCATCCTGTGGGTGAATGGTATTTTGACTAGCGAGTTGATCATTTCTTGTATGAATACAAGGGCCTACTTTATCCCAATATTGTCTCTTATACTTATCACCATTTTTTTGCTTGTTTATTATTAATTTCCCGTCAATAATTTGGTGTGGTTTCTTTATATCTTCCTCATTGTCGAATGCTGACATACCTTCTTTTAAATTATTTATCCACTCTCTCATATAAGATGGGTATGCTCTAAAAGAATGGTAGATGTCATCTTGAGAAATCTCGCCCATATTTTTCAATGACGGAAGATCTCCTATGACGCTTCTAAGCGTTTTTACAGGGACTACATTAGGGAAAAGTTCTAATGGAGAAATTTCATCAGATAGATCCTTAGATACTCCTATGACTAAGGTCCTTTGTCGGCTAGAGCAGGCACCATAATTTTTAAAGTTAATGATTTTTGCAATATAACTATATTTTCCCCCTAAAGAATTTTTTAATGCCTCAGATATACTTTTATCCTTTCCATCAATATCTGTGCATATCGTTTTCATAAAAGCAGGGACATTTTCGAAAACAAAAAATTTGGGATTTATGAGATTTATTATTTTTATTGATTCAATCACTAATGAATTTCTGATAATTTCACAATTATTTTTTTTGTGATTGGCAACTGACATTCCTTGGCACGGAGGAGTTGCAATCACGACATCTAATCTGTCTAATTTTTCTTGGTTTCGCCAAAAATTTAATTGGTCGAACAATTGTTTCTTTACTATATCTGATGTTAGGTCTCCGCAAATATAACCTGAATCATACTTACACTTTTTGTTAAAACGCTGAATATCTAATCTTCTTTCTATTAATTCATTTGTTGCAACGCACTCATATCCGTTTTCTTTGAAGCCGTAACATCCTACACCGGCACTGCTAAATAAACTTATATATGTTTTCATTTAAAATTTTCTTTATGTTCAGTTAACATGTTATCTAAATTGAAATAATTAATTTTCAATAACTCGTTATGAAAAAGTCTCATAAAATAAATTTCAGCTCATTTTTTTTGCTTTTAGTATGAGCTGAAATTTTAATTACAAAGGAACAATCGCCATATTTGTTCATAAAAAATATGATTATTTGGGTTGATATGATATGCAAAATTTGATTAACAACGTATACATTTTTGATGTAGTGTTTTTATTATAATATATAAGTATAAAACATATTGTCATATCTCAAACTTAAAGCTTTCTATCTCAAAGCATGTTTTATTTGGATTCTAAAACTCTATTTTTCTATGAAATATTGGAATCTTTTTTTTGAATCAAATTTTACTTTCAAATACACATGCTCTCAGGTTAAAAAACTCCCAATCAGTATAGAACAGAATTCAGCATGCTAAGAAACTAAATTGAATCTTTATGGCTGAAAAAAAAGTAATTGGTAGCTATCTAGCCTATTGAAGTAGGGTACCATGAAGCAGGGTAAAATATCAAAACTACCTAATTATATTGGTTATTGGCAAATAAAAAAGCCCCTTTTAGTATGACCTAGAAACTTAAGTGATCAATTTCTGTGGCTATACTATTTTTAGGGGCATTGATTGGAGTACATTAGGAAATCTTTTAGGCAGCTACGTCGTTGCTTGGCTTGTCCTTAGGATCATTGCCTTTGTACAGCTGATTTACTGAACGTGAACCGATGAATACGCGGTTGGTCTGAATTGCTTTCTCTCTAGCATAATCAGGTCTTGAGTTCATAATCTGTGAAATCTGCTCCTCGCTCATCTTGCCTAAGGTCAGACCGATTGCTTTGTAGGTGATATATGGACGAGCTTCTTTAGAGATAATGATCTGTGCTTTAGCAGTTACATCATCCACAACATTAACAATCTTTAACACACCGTCGTCAATCAGGTTTCTAACGGTAGGTTCTGTTACAGGTAAGGTTAAAACTGACTTTCTCTGTAATACATACTCACGTAATAGAGCGCGTTCAGCAAAGTCTAAAGTCTCAACAGCCTTTTCAACTTTTTCCTGAATTCTCTTGACGCTGTTCTTTCTGCGTAAAAGTGTATTTACTGAGCAAACTGCCTGAGAAATGAAGTTTGAAATTTCAATTATCAGAGCGAAATATAAAAAGATCTTATTGGATTCAATACGGTCGGCAAATTCTGTTGATACAGCCTGCCAAGGTACAATTAACATTAAAACGGTCAGGCAGAATAACCACATCATAACAGTATTGATAGTCTTTAAAGCGGTATTTGAAACTTCGTGATTCATAATAAACTCCAAAAATTGACGTATTTCCAAATGTACTTTTACTGTTGCAATTGATGTGCCAAAACTAAAATCTTTCTTTAACATAGCGATTTATAAGGAGTTTTGTATTAATACGTCATTAATGTGAGTTTTAATGAAATAAAATCGTCAAGAAAATGATTAATTGAAGCGAAAATTAATGGTGGTTTTAGAAAATTTGATGACAGATCTTTGGCGAGGGAGTTAAACCGTCAATTAATAGAGAAGGTAGAAAGTAATAGAGCAGATATAAAGTCAATTTTTAAGCACTTATAAATTCCTCTAATACAGCTTCAATCCTTGAGAAAACCTAAGACCTGATAATATAAGTCATTCTATATTTGTGATAATTGCATTCTATTTAAGAGAAAATCACTAGGCTTAAGTGTTAGAATATGCAAACAGCCTAGCAGGCGCACAATAATAACTTTCACAGGTTAGGATAAAAAAATGAAAAAGATTTCAGCGATTATCAAACCATTCAAATTAGACGACGTTCGTGAAGCTTTAAGTTCAAAAGGTATTTCTGGTATGACCGTATCAGAGGTTAAAGGCTTTGGTAGACAGAAAGGTCATACTGAGCTTTACAGAGGTGCTGAGTACGTAGTTGATTTTTTACCAAAAGCTAAGATTGAGCTTGTAGTAAAAGATGAGGATGTTGATCTATGTATTGAAGCCATCACAGAAGGGGCTCATACAGGTAAGATCGGCGATGGTAAGATTTTCGTATCAGATGTAGAGCGCGTGATCAGAATTCGTACTGGTGAAGAAGGCGACGACGCTATTTAATTCTGGTAAAAATCGTATTGGATAGATTAAGACAAATTATGCAGAAGAGACTTTCCCTAAAAAGTATCGCACTAACCGTATTTAGCTTGGCGGTGATGACAGGCTGTACTACTACACCACCTTCTAATACAGAGAATCTATGCTCTATTTTTCAGGAGAAGGATAGCTGGTATGTTGATGCTCACGATGTACATCGTAAGTATGGTGTGCCTATCAACGTAGCTATGTCTATCATGGCTCAGGAATCTGGCTTTAGAGAAGATGCTCAGCCTCCAATGCGTTGGTTCTTGTTTATCCCATATGGAAGAGGAAGCTCTGCATACGGTTATGCCCAGGCTCAAGATCCTGTCTGGGATGACTATGTAGATGATGAAGGTTCATTTTTCTCATCACGTTCTAACTTTAAAGACTCTTTAGACTTTATTGGTTGGTACATGACCAAAACCAAAAAGACTAATGGTGTAAAGTTAACAGATGCTTTTAATCAGTATTTAAATTATCATGAAGGTTGGTCAGGTTACAGAAAGGGAACCTATAAAGGCAAGGATTGGCTGATTAAAGTAGCTAGACAGGTTTATAACCGCTCTCAAAACTATAAATATCAGTTACAGCGTTGCAATCTATACTAGTATATAGTTAAAAGACCACGTTATATTTGAACACTTGTATTAGAAAAATACATAAAGAAGGATATAAAAATGCCATTAGTAGACAGTTTTTTAGTTGACCATACAATTATGCCAGCTCCTTCAGTAAGACTTGCTAAGGTAATGAAAACACCTTTAGGCGACGAGATTGAAGTTTGGGATTTGCGTATTAAGAAACCTAACCAGGGTATGATGCCTGAAAAAGGAATTCACACCTTTGAGCACTTCTTTGCTGGATTCATGAGAGAACACCTAAATGAGAAAGGTGTAGTAGAAGTAATCGATATTTCTCCTATGGGCTGTAAGACTGGCTTCTATATGAGCCTTATTGGTAAAGCTGATGCAAGCAAAGTTGCTGATGCTTTTAGAGCTTCAATGGAAGATATCTATTCTTTGCCTGAAGGTACTGTAGTTCCTGCATCAAATCCATATCAGTGTGGTTCATGCAAACTACATTCTTTAGAAGAAGCAAAAGATATTGCTAAAGAAGTATTAGATAAGGGCATTGTGATTACCTTATCTGAGGATATCGCTTTAGATCCTGCAAAAATTAAGGATTTAGCATAGTGAGAAAAGCTGCCTTTTTTGATAGAGACGGTGTAATCAACATAGACTACGGCTTCGTTGGAAAAATAGAGAATTATGATCTGATTGAAGGCGTAGCTTCTTCACTAAAAGAACTAAAAGATATGGGATATCTTTTAGTCCTTGTCACCAATCAGTCTGGTATTGCCAGAGGCAAATACACAGAATCAGATTTTTTTAAAGTAACTTCATTCATGCAGGCAAATCTGTCTTTATATGATGCTTGTTTTGATGGAATTTACTTCTGCCCACATCATCCAGAAGCTCCTATAGAGAAATACCGTTGTATCTGCGAGTGCAGAAAACCTAAGAGCGGTATGTTCAAGAGCGCTGCAACAGATCTTGGTATTGATCTAAAGTCCTCTATTATGATTGGAGATCATGCAAGTGATTTAATTGCGGCCAAGGGAGCTGGAATTTCAAATTTATTCCTAGTTGGCGAGCATATTGAGACCGAAAAAAGCAAAATTTCAGACGCAAAATGCCTGAAAGATCTAGTGCAAGTGGTAAAAATGCTCAAAAATGAAAATAAGTAACTAACATTTTACATAGATTATAAATAGCCAATACACTGAATATATCTTTATATTTCAATGTGTTGGCTATAATTTTGAGCATTGTTTAATGTTCATGAGAAAAATTTTTAAAAAAAATTTGTAAAATTTTTGAAATAAATGTGCCATTCGCAAATTTTGATACTATAATTAGCATTGTTCAAAGGAACAAAGGTTATGTTTGTTTGTTCCTATTATCTGTTTAAACAGTTTTGGAGATAAAAATGAATAAGTTCCAGGCTACTTTAGCTGTTGTTGCTTTAGGTTCATCAGTATTAGTTGGTTGTGCAAACACTTCTGCTTTAGAGTCAAAGTTAGACGCTATCGCAGCTGACGTTGACGCTTTAAAGGCTCAGCAGTCAAAGTTAGCAAACGACGTTGCATTCGTTAAGTCAGACGCTGCACGTGCTAACGAGCGTTTAGACAACCTAGCTCGTCGTTACAAGAAATAATTTCTTGCAATGATTAAAAAAGGCCCACTTCGGTGGGCTTTTTTATGCCCGTTTCAAATCCAAATCAGATCTTATCAATCTCGCCAAGTTCAGTCTTTCCAAGTATTTCCTCCTAGCTTAAAACTATAAAATCCCTATCACATAAAGCGTATAAAAAATAAACTTAATCTATAAAAATATGTTAATATCAATATAGAGATTGAAATTCATAGTGCTGTCATTTTCAAACTTTTGGAAAATTTACTTTTCTACTACTAAAAAACTACATGTTCTGCGTTAAGCTTTACTTATCAATGCGTTTTAAGGAGCTAGCTAATGTCTAAAGAAATTTTAATGAACGTCATCAACTCAAATGATTTAACCACATTAGCTGCACTATGTTCCAAGATAATAAGTTCAGTTCCAAGTCCAAATTCCAATCCTTTTGCCTTTGAAAAAGTCATTGTGATGAACAAAGGTATGCAGACCTACCTTCAGCAGGAAATTTCTGAACAGAATGGAGTTTGCTCAGGTATTGATTTCGTACAGGTATGGTCTTTTATCTGGTCATTGCATAAAAACTTAAACAACGCAGATTCTTCTAACCGTTTCTCTCACGAGCACATGACCTGGTCCATCTTTTCCTTGATGGAAGATATTGCTAAAAGCGGTGACGACATCTACAAACCAATGAAAGAGTATCTAAATATTGAGTCATCAATTGAGAAGACAGAAAAAGCGTATCAGCTATGCGGTGCGATTGCAGATACCTTTGACCAATATCAGATGTATCGTCCAGATTGGATCTTAGATTGGAACCAGTTATCAGATGAGGACTTTAACGCAGTATCAGTAGAAGATGGTAAATACCGTGTAGCTGAAGGTTCAAAACTAGAAAAGTGGATTAAAAAGGTAGCTCAAGACAACAGTCTTAAAGGTATCAATAAAAATTCTATTAACTCTATCTTAGGAAATATCTGGCAAATAAAGCTTTGGACAAAGCTAAAGGGAAATCTTGAGAATACCTGTGATAATAATGAAGCTAACTTATGGGATAGAGCTACAGTTGTAAAGGAACTTATACTCAAGCTTACCGACCTAAAAGCACACCCTGAAAAAATAGACTACAACACATTGCCAAAGAGAGTTTTTATCTTTGGTGTTACTGCACTTCCTACTCAGGTAATAGAGCTTTTCAGAGCTTTAGGTCAGGTTGTCCCTGTGTTCTTTATGAACCTTAATCCTTGTAAAGAGTATTGGGGCGATTTACGTTCAGAATTCTCTGAATGGAAATTAGAAAAGAAAGCTATTATCAAATATTTAAAATCAAATGCTCTAAAAGAAAAGTATGGCATGTCTCCTCTAGCAGGAACTAGCGATTTTAAGTTTAATGAAAGCGAAGATGATTACTACGATAAATTTGAAAAGCTCTTTGATGAGAATAAAGAAATTGTAGAAGGTAATCCTCTTTTAATTTCATTAGGAAAGCAGGGTAGAGATACTTTAAATGTATTGCTATCTCAAGATGCTCAAGTAGATATAACACCAGCCTTTATTGATCCTGCTGAAGATGTTAAATCTGATGCTGAACTGTCTATTTTAGACAGTCTTAAATATCGTCTTTTAACTTTAAGTAATAATTCTGAGCAAAAGCATAAGATTGCAGCAAATGATCGCTCACTGCAGATAAGATCCTGTCATACACCGATGCGAGAGATTGAGAGCTTACGTGATGAGATCTTATCTACTATAAAAAATGAAAAAGATGTAAGTGGTAAATCCACGGCACCTCGTGACATGCTTGTCATGATGCCAGACATCGAGAGCTATGCTCCTTTAATTGAAGCTGTATTTGGCTCAGTTAATCGAGATGATCCTGATTTCATTCCTTATTCTATTTGCGATAAGACCGTACGCTCATCAAGTAAGATTGCAGATGCAGTAGTGCAGTTACTTTCTATTGGTAACAAAGGAATAACTGCAAATCTGGTAATTGATTTGTTATCTGTCGATGCTATTGCTAAAAAGTTTGATATTTCAGTTGAAGATCTTTCTGTAATAGAAAGTTGGCTTGATAAAGTAAATGTTCATTGGGGCTTAGATGAAGAAGACATCAAAGAACATTTAAAGCTTAATGATAATGTTGAGCCTCTCCCATGGACTTTGGATGCTGGTCTTGAGCGTCTGTTAAACGGCTTTATGCTAGGTAAAGATGGCAGTGCTATTGCTTATGACAATTTTGAGTCAGGTGATTTTGAACTTTTAAATAAGTTATGCGATTTTGTAGATAAGATCAAACTTGTAAGAGATGTCTTCTCTCCAAATCTTAATATCACCACCTTAGAATGGACCGATAAGTTACAATCACTGCTTTTAAACAATTTCTTCGTATTAGACGATGATTCTAAAGAAGAGGTTGAAGCAATCAGTCAGATCCTCTCTGAGATGAACGAGGCAGTTAATAACTTAAAGGGTAGCGAGAGTTCTCAAGATAATAGTGAGAATGACAGTCCTTTTGATGAAGGTGTTCGCTCTAATATCAAGATTAAGCTTCCTGTCTTTAGAGCAAAACTAATCCATGCCTTTGGTAACGACAGAGACTCATCAAGATACCTTCGTGGTGGTTTAATCTTCTGCTCTTTAATGCCAATGAGAGCTGTTCCTTTTAAACATATCTACATCTTAGGTTTAAATGACGATGCCTTCCCTAGAAAAGATACAACTCCAAGCTTTAACTTAATGGGAGTTAAGTCCTTATCTAGGATCAATGACAGATCATTATCAATTGATGACAGATATATCTTCTTAGAAGCAATTCTGTCAGCTGAGAAGAGCTTATATCTGTCATATTTAGGTGAATCTCCAATTGATAAGACTCAAAAAAGTCCATCTACAGTAATCACTGAGCTTGAAGATTATTTAGGTGATAATTTTACAGTTCAAGATACTGACAATGCAGATCAAAATCGAAAGGAAGTTATAGCTCGTATCTTTAGACAGGAATATCTGAATTCTTACGATTTAAGAAATTTTGAGAAAGAGTATGGCTGCTTAAAATTATATCCATCATTTAATCAAAAAGCATTCTGGAAACAAGATGAAGGTAAAAAGAGTAAATACGTTCCAATTGGCTTTTTACAAGATCACAATGAAGTAAATCCTTGGAATATATCTCTGCCTTATAACATTACTGTATCAATTTCAGATCTTATGTGGGCTTTACTAAAACCATGTCAAAACATTCTTAAAAATGGATTGAGAATAAGACTAGATTTGAAATATCAGACATCTTTAAAAGATGAGGAACCATTTGATTTAGGTTCATATGGCGGAAATGACATTCTTGCAGAGCTTTTTGCTGAAGATATAACAATGGCAAATGAAGTTGACGCCTACCTAGATCAAAAAGCTAAAAAAGGTGAGCTTCCATACGGTATCTTCTTAGATAAAGTTAAAACTCAAGTAAAAGAAAGATTAAACACGTTACTGGCCGTCAAAGATGAGCTTACTAATGATAACAACTCAGAAGAAAGCTATTTAAAGACAGTTGAAGTTGAAGTTGCAGGTCAAAAACATCAAGTTACCTTTGGAGGAGTGCTTCCTAAAAATTCAAATTTAGTATTAGGGGCTGTTTCATCAGATAACAAAACACCTCCTAATCTAATTATTGAATCTTATTTAAGATTATTAGCCTATAAGTTCACAACAAGGCAGCAATTACAGCCAATCAAAGTGGTTAAAGTAAATTCAAAAGGGCAATCTTCATATGAAATTGATCCTTACAATTTTATAGCTTTATGTGAAGAAAAAAGTGCCGAAGAGCTCTTAAAAGAGTTAGTAAATATATATATTGAAACGAATTTAATCCCAGTACCAATTGTGCGTGCTTCATATAAGAATATCGTAAAAGCTGAAGATCATAGTCTATATCTGAAATTAGCTGTAGGCCAGGATTCATACGAGGATGACTTTATAAAAGATAAAGAAGCTACCTATCTTTTTGGTCAGGATACCAGTATGCAGTTTGATGGTGATTATTTAAGTGAACGCCAAAGAGAATTAGCAAACAGAATGTTAGAGCTGTATGCAGAAAAAATTGCTCCAGTAGCAGCAGAAACAAAGAAGTCTAATAAGAAGTAGGAGCCTAAATATGTCTAATACCAATGTAAATAAACAAGATAATGGCTTCAAACCAAAGCAATTAAGTTTAGCAAGTTTTGATTTAGATAAATCATCTATGATTGAGGCATCTGCTGGTACCGGTAAGACCTTTACCATCAGCAATCTTGTGGTTCGTCTTTTAATTGAGGGGATCAAAAAGGGAAATTCCTCAGAACCATTAGATATTGAGAATATTCTAATTGTGACTTTCACCAATGCAGCTGCATCTGATTTAAGAGCCAGAGTTTTACAAAAGATCCACGAGTGTCGAATTTCATTCGATCAAATTAAAAATGGTGATAAGACTATTGAAGAGCTTGAAAAAACTTTTAAAGAAGTCGCTATCCACTGCTTTGAAAAATACTCACACAATACTATTGATGGTATAAGTATCGATAACATTAAAAATGTTGCATCAGTATTTTCCCGTTTATTGACACGAGCAGAGCGCAATATCGATAGAGCTTCAATTAGTACCATACACTCATTCTGTAATAAGGCTTTAAATCAAATATATTCTTTTGAAGCAGGTAGAGCCTTTAACGTAAATCTTACTCAAGATATTTCTCTAGAACAAAAAGAAGCAAAGCTAACTGTATGGAGATCTTTATTCTATAACGACAACGGTTTTGATAGAGATTTATTGCTAAACCTTTTAGGTTTTACCGATCCTGAAAATGATACATTAAAAAAAGCAGTGAAAGCTTTAGAAAAGGTCAGACTCATTGATCCTGATGAAGGCTATTATGGTTTTTCTGTAAAATCTTATTATGAAGAAGGTGTAAAGAAATTACAGAAAACACCTGATGATAGAATTAGGTATTTGCTTGATGAATATGTAAAATCTGTCTTTCAGTTAACTCAATATCTTGAGCCATTAAAAGAATATAAAGGTCAACTCATAAGCACATCTTCAGCAGGAGAAATTGCACACGGGGCTTTATATGAATTGTCTTCAGGACAGTTAGCTGGAAGCGCTCCTTATTGGGCAAAGAAAACTGGGTTAATTTTTCTTGAAGCTGTGGACAGTTTTATCAAAGAAGATTCTATCGATATAAATAACTTTATATCAAAGTTAGAAAATATAGATGCTGAAACATTATCCAAAATCTTAAATCAAGACAACTCCCATTTTGTGAAAGTTAATAAAGGTTCAGAATTTGCTAATCAGCAACAACTTGAAACTTTTGAATACAGTGCCAAAGAGTTTGCACGAGCCTACTTAGATGTACTAAGAACTGTCGATACAATTAAAAATGAATTAAAAATCTCTGTAGCAATCAAAGTCATTTTAAAGACTGATGAGTTATGTGAAAGAGATAATGTAATCTCAAATGATGAAGTCTTAAGACAGCTGGCTGTTGCTCTTAATAATAAGGATGAATCTAGAGGAGATGTTTTAGCTTCTTTATTAAGGAAAAGATATCCTGTGGCTATGATTGATGAGTTTCAGGATACTGATCCTGTACAGTTTGCCATTTTTAGCAAATTGTACTTAGACCAAGATGTTATTGACGAGAGCGCTCATTGTTATCTTATTGGTGATCCTAAACAGTCTATCTATGCCTTTAGAGGAACAGATATAAACTCTTACAATAAAGCTAAAGAGTTAATTCTTGAAAATAAAGGTAATGTTTACACTTTAAATACCAATTTCCGTTCATGTCAGAAAATTATTGAAGGTGTAAACGAGATCTTTGAAGAATACGAAGATCCAAAAAATCAAGAAAGTGCAGAAGATTCCTCTGCAAATAAAGAGAATATAGAATCACAAAATTCTGCAGATAGTTTGCCAGAAAAAAAAGATCATACTGCTTATCAATATGTAGAACATCCGTTTGATTACTATAAGAATTCTGAGGAAAAACATCTTGATAGTAAGATTCAATTTGAAAGAGTGAATTGTTCTGATAAACCAAACAGCGTACGATTCTATTTTAAAGATGACTCATCTAAAGAAATTCCTATTTGTAATTACATTAGAGAAGTTTCTTTTGCAGATTCTCAAGAAAAACCGAAGGCTAATGACTACTATGGTGAGATAGCAAAATTTGTTGCCTTGGATGTTAAAAGATGTCTTTTAGAAGGCAAAATCTTTGAAAAAGGTGAAGAGAGAGACGTAAAACCTAGTGATATTACTATTCTTGTTAATGATGCAAAGGAGAATAGGTTTATCCAGGATGCCCTTAAGAAGCTGTCTATTCAATCAGTGTATTTTTCTGATAGAGAATCGGTTTTAAATTCTGAGAAAAACGACAAGATAACAGCCTCAGAAGAAGCTACAAATATCATTTATCTGATGGAGGCTATGTGTGATAACACTAATTCTCCAAAAGTTAATCGTCTTTTAGGTTCATCATTATTGAGGTTATCTTCAGAGAAATTTTTAGATAGCATAAAGTCAGATAAGCTTGATACTGAAATTACACTCTTAAGAGCTTGTCGTGAATCCTGGGAGAAGTATGGCTTTATCACAGCATTTTCTCAATATATATACCAGCATGATCTTCTGTGTACGATCTTAGAAACTGATGGTGGAGAAAGATCTTTATCTAACTATTTCCAAATTGCAGAAATAGTTCAATCAGTTAATTCTAAAGTTGTAGGCTCAAATGCTCAGCTTTTATGGTTTAAAGAGTTAGTTCTAAACAATAAAGGTGAGCTATCTGAAGATATTACTAAAAAACACCTAGAATCAGAGCAATCTCTTGTCAAAGTCATGACTATTCATAAATCAAAAGGACTAGAGTTCCCTATTGTATTTACTCCTTATGAATCAGGATTTATGGCCTTAAAGAGTAAAGACAGTGCTGTTTATTATGATCCTGATTCTAAAAAAGTAAGCTACGCTTTAGACAGAGATAATAAAATTAAAGGAAAATCTGTAAAAGATCTTGTTGAAGTTGCAGCTTTACAGGAACAAGAAAGATTACTGTATGTTGCTTTAACCAGAGCAAAATTAGCTAATTTTATAAGTTTGCCTTCTTGTATTTCATTAAATGGAAAAACTTATCAATCACCTTTAAAGAAGCTGATTTCTATAGTATCTAAGGATGATTCTGCTGATTCAAAAGGAAAGCCAAGTAAGAGGGCAACTAAGAAATCAAAAGATAAAGAAGTGGGAATTGATACTACAAAAGACGTTGTAGTAAATGATCCTCCTAAAACACAATTAAAGGCTGTTGAAAATCCAGATCTTTTCAAAAAGCTAGAAACTGTAGAACTTGATGAGTGTGTAGAATTGCAGAATTCAATTTCGCAAGAAGGTGAAGTTTCAAGTTTAGATAAGGGATCTGTAGATAACAGTTTTACAGTAACCTCATACTCAGCTATTACCAGTGGTGCCCACAATGACATGTTTGCATCAAGTGTTGATGAAAAAGAAACTAGTGTTGAAGATGGCGACTCTGATGATTCTAAAGATAAAGATCTAATCAACTTTAACTTTGCTAAAGGCAGTACAGCAGGTTCTTTCTTGCATAAGATAATGGAAATTGTCTTAGCAAAAGACGATGTTGATAAGACAGATAAAGACTCCTTGTATAACTTTGTAAACTCTCAACTTAAATATGATTTCTATCATCTAGTGTCAAAGTCAGGTGACGATGAAGACGCAAAAAATGAAAAGATCGTAGCTCTTTCTTCTTGGTTATATGACATCTTAAACGCTAATTTATTACCAAAAGCAAAAGATGGTGATCAAGTTAAGTTATCAAATTTAAAGGCATTAGATTGTGCTCGAGAGTTGGATTACTTCCTTCCATGTAAAGATTTTAAGGTAAGAGTTTTAAATGGTATCTGTCATGACTTTTATGAAAGCGAAGTGAAAGCTTTTGAAATGTTATCAGTGCCTGAATTACCTGATCTTAAAAAGAGTAACTTCAAAGGTTATATGAATGGTAGCTTAGATCTTGTGGCAAAGTTTGATACAGAAACAGGTCCTAAGTTCTATATGATTGATTACAAGTCAAATTACTTAGGCAACAGTTTTTCTCAATACACACAACAGAAGATCTTGAAGTCCATTTTTGAATCTCGTTATGATGTGCAGATCTTATTCTACTCATTGGCTTTATACAGATTTTTAAAGACTACTTTACCAAACTTCTCCTATGAAAAGAACTTTGGTGGTGTTATGTATCTATATTTGCGTGGTATGAATAGTTTTGATACTAAGAGTCCAGGTCAGTTCTATGTAAAACCATCAGAAGCACTGATTGATCGTTTAGATAGGCTCTTTAAAGGCATAAACGATAGAACAGCAAATAACAGTGATGCAGGTGAGGAATAAGTCATGAAAAGAGACATTAGCGAAGAATTAAAAGTAATTGATACCTTCTTCACTCTATTTGAAGATCCAAATGCAAAAGTAGATGATCTTGTAGAAAAGTGTCGAGAAATCTTCTTTGTAAAACCAATAGTAATTGCAATTTCGGAGCACTATTTAAAGAATTACAAAGACACTTTTACTAAGTTACATCTTTTCTGGCTTATTGCATTAACCTTAAATCTAGAAAACGGCGATATTTGTGTGAAAATTGACGAAAATAGTATAAAAAATCTGTTTTTAAACAGAATTTGTGCCAATTTTTATGAAAATGATGAATTTTTAAAAATATCATTTGATGATTTAAAATCTAAGGTAAATGAATTTTCAAAGTTCATAATTCAAAGAACAAATGACGAGCTTTTAGGCAACAATAATCAGATTGTAAGCAACAACTTTGAGGAGATTACACCTCTATTTGTTTATGACTTAAATCCTGAAAATTGTCGTATCTATTTTAGAAGTTACTTTTCTTACGAGAACAGTGCTGCATCCTTTATCAAAGAAAAGAGTCATGCACTAACCGAGCAGAGTTCAGAAGATCTTGCCTACCTGAAAAAAGCTTTGAATATCCTGTTTGGAGATAGTAATGATAAAGTTAATTGGCAGAAAGTAGCTGCAGCTTCTTCAGCATTATCAGATTTTTCAGTAATTTGTGGTGGACCAGGTACAGGTAAAACTACCACTGTATTGAAATTGTTAATGTTACTTTTAGCCAAAGATCCTAATTCTCCAAAACAGATCATGCTGTGTGCGCCTACAGGAAAAGCCGCCACACGTATGGTTGAGTCTATTGAAGATCAGCTGCGAGTCGACAGTAGCTTTATGAAGACTTTTAATAAGTTGTGTTCAGAGTTCCATTGTGATGAAGACAAGCTATTAGCAATGATCCCAAGAACAGCTACTACAGTTCATAAAGTAATTGGCATTATTCCTCATCAGGAAAGACCAAACTATAATGAGGATAATCCTTTACCTTGCAATATCTTGATTGTGGATGAAGTTTCTATGATCTCTTTGAGTTTATTCTCAAAGTTAATTAAGTCAGTATCCAAAGATACAAAGCTTATCTTATTAGGTGATAAAGATCAGTTAGTTTCAGTTGAACCTGGCAAGGTGTTCTCAGATCTTTGTTCTGTTTTAAATTATGAGAACTCTATTTCAAATGGGAAATTAGAAAAACTAAGCTCAATTTTAGGCTACTCAAAAGATGCTTTACTGCAAGCAAACGTATCAGGCCATAACATTTCTGAAAATGTGTCAATGTTAGTAGAGTCTCATCGTTTCAAATCTACATCTCTTTTAGGAAAGCTTGCTAAAGCTGTAAACGAAGTAGACAAAGATAATGCTAAAGACATAGATAACTGGTTTGAAAAAGACGGTTTTATTTCAGAAATTACAGATGGAGAGAGCCTGTTTTCAACAGATGAAAAGACAGAAGTTTCTTCAGTATTTATCAAGGACAAGTCTCGTTCGGGACTCAAATCACTATCGTCTTTAATCACCAAAAAGAGCTTAGAGTTTTTCTGCAATGAAGGTGAGTACTTATCAAAACTCAAGTCAAATGAATTTGTTGTTAAAAATGACAAAGACGCTAAGGTTATTTTTGATCTTTTAAATCACTATCGTATCTTGTGCGCTAATCGAAATGGCCCTTTAGGAACTGTAGAAATCAATAAAAAAGTGAACACTGATGTGCAAGCCCTTTTAAGAGGAGCTAAGAGCCTTAACTTGAGATATGATCCTGAGGATTTCTATCCAGGAAAAGTAATTCTTATAACTAAGAATGACTCATTTTTGAATGTAGATAATGGTGATGTTGGATTTGTTGCTTTTGATTCTGACGAAGCCAAAGAAGAAAACCGCCTAAAAGTATTCTTTCCTCCAAAAGATAAATCAGCAAGTGACGATGAAAACTTCAAAGAAGTGCGACGCATCAGCCCTGAAAGATTAAGTGACTATGAGTCAGGTTTTGCTATGACTATTCACAAATCACAGGGAAGTGAGTACTCATACGTATGTATGGTTTTATGTGCAACCTATAATCCTGTATTAACTAAAGAGTTGATCTACACAGGACTTACCAGAGCAAAGTCTAAAGATAAATTCGATAAAGATAATAAAACTATAACCGTAGGTGGTAAGGTATCAATCATTACTGATAAAGAGCTATTTAAAGAATGTGTTGTAAAACGGGTTCACAGAGAAAGTGGTCTGTCAGTAATGCTAAGAGAGGGCACTGAATCTTAGAAAGTAAAACAGGCAGATCTTAAGGTTAGAGTGCTGCCTATGAAATTTGATTGATGTATTGAAGGTAGGGCTTAAAGTTCTACCTTCTTCGTATGCTTTTAGAGAAATAACAAAACACCTACCAATGTACAAAGTCATATAAATACCGATAGAAGAAATTTAAACGAAAACCTTAGTGAGATTAATCGTCCATTAATCTTTAGTTGTAAATTTGATTAATCAGAAAAATGAACTAAACTTAAAAACGCACTCACGAATAAGCTTAAAGCTAGATGGCATAAATAAGCGGTTTTAGTGAAGTGTAAGTATTAATAGACCAAAAAAGTTGAAAAATTAATAAAAAATAATTTGACAACAATCAAAAAAAGTCTATAATGCATTTCCGTTGTCACGAACGACAACGCAAAAAATAAAA
>ERZ1026878.1143-NODE-1143-length-17030-cov-4.989867_pt1 | contig 17030 bp, 34 predicted proteins | sample MGYA00380169_ERZ1026878 | MGnify/ENA primary metagenome ERZ1026878 (study PRJEB33269, sample SAMEA4719805) | human gut metagenome | biome: human-associated habitat; feature: organic feature; material: feces | place: Cameroon | collected 2013-10 ...
CAGCGTCAGATGTGTATAAGAGACAGGCGCAGGATTCCGAGGTTGCGCAGCACGACGGTGGCGCTCTTGCTTTCGGCTTGGGCGCTGACCCATTCCTGGATTTCGGCGCGGGTCAGTGATTCGAGAGTGCGCGCGCCCCATTGCGGTTCGACATGGACCCGCCATGCTCGTTCGAGCGATTCGACGTAGCTGGCCTTTGACGAGACGCGCTTCTTGGCTATCCACGCCGGCCAGAGCCCGCCGACCTTCCGGCGTCCGGCCTGCGGGTCGATGTACGTTCCGCTGGCCTTGGCGACGGTGACGTGTTCGGCCAGCCATTCCTGAGCGTCGCGTTTGCGTTGGAAGCCGCGCCGGCTGGTCTGCGTGCCGTCGGGTTTGCGGTAGATGACGCGCCATCGGCGTCCGTCCTTGATGTCGTATGCGTCAATGGTCGCCATCTTCCGCCTTCTTCCGTGGCCTGCCGCCGCCGACACCGCGGCCAGGGCGTTGCGCGTTCCATTGGTCGATGGTCTCGGGGAGCCAGCCGCGCGTGCGTCCGATGGTGGCGTCTGGCTGGGGGAGCTTGTAGGCGCTGACGGCGGCGGTGCTGATGCCGAGGCGCTTGGCCACGTCGGTGACGCTCAGGTATTCGACGGCCATGTCAGTCCTTCCTTCCGGCGATGAGCGCGAAGACGGCGCTGACGATGGCGCATCCGGCGGTGAGCGCGAACGGCCAGCCGAACCATGCGCTGGCGGCGGTTCCGAGCGCGAACACCGCGCTGACTATCGATTCCGTTCTCATGATGTCCCATGGCATAATCGGAGATATGGGGTTCCGGCCCCTAGGTCTGGCCGGAACCCTTGCTCACTTCCTCTTCTTCGGTTTCCGTCTCATCTCCTTGATGAGTCCGGTCACTGCTTTGATGAGGGCCGCGATGCTCGCGACGAGAAGCGAGATGCTGGTGATTATCTCCGATGGTGTCATGTTCACCTCCTTTCCTTGATATAAACTATATTAGCACAGTAAATAAAGTAATGCAAGTCAGAACACGACGAACCACACTCACCAAAATCACCGAAATGTGTCAGGATTATCCAGATTGTGAAGAAACATTGACGAAGCCACGCGCTCGCCGGTAGATTGAGAGACAAGGCAAGGAGGTGCCGTGGACGATGAGCATGAAAACAATGATGAAATCGATGCGGCGCGGAGTGGCGGCCGGAACGAGGATTGCAGTGACGAGACGTGTGGAGTACAGGTCGCCAATTCAAGTGAAGTCGGCCGCGGAACTCCAGACGGCGGCGTGGAACAGGGTCGGACGGATTCTCCACGAGTCGATGGAACGGGAGAAGGCGTCCGACCGGTAGCTTTCCAATGGCGTTCCGCGCCACTGCCGACCGTTGACGAGTTCGCCGGCTACGAGCGAGTCCAGCCCGGAGCCGCGGACAGGATTATCTCCTTGGCTGAGAAGTCGCTCGATGCGGAGATTGAAGCTCAAAGAACATCGAACGAGGTCGCAGCCGACGATCATAAGTCGCAGAATATCTGCATGATCATCGCTACTATCGCCTATTCGATTCTCCCATACGCCGGATTCGGAAGCGCAATCGCCTGCGCCGCGTTTGGACAACCGGTGGCAGCGACCTTCGGCGCACTCATCGGAGCCGTCACGGCCGGACCGCAGATAATCCAGGAAATCAGGAAAAAGAGATAACAACCAAACCCCGGCGCTCGCGGTATGCGGGTGGCCGGGGTCTTTTTTATAAGGAATCCGAACGGGTATAAGGCTCTATAAGCACGTATAAAGGCGTATAAACTATTGCACGCACACGCCGGAATCGTACAATAGCTGCCGGTAGTCGTTCAACACCTGGATGGTGACGCCCAATTCCACTGCCATCATCCACGTGTTGCCCTCGTACACCGTCTCGGCCATCCCGTAATCCACGGGACTGATCAACGCCAACGCGGTCTCCCTGCGGCAACGGCGCTCGCATTTGATCCCGTATCGTGTACCGCATCCGGGGTCATGGTGTTTGGCATGGATGAGCTCGTGGCACAATGTGCAGCGGCGCTGGCGCTGGTTGAGCCAGTCCGCCAGCAGGATGAGCCCGTGTCGGTCGTCGTACAGGCCGCATATGTCGCGTGGGAGGTCGCGTGACACGACTGATAGGCCCATGGATTCCGCGTTTCGATGAAGGTCCGCGACGGTCTTGTTATCCACATTCCTCTCTTCCGAAAGTATTGTTTTTCGAGAAGTACTTTTTTGCTGTTTGTCAAGTTCTGCTTGACAGTTGGAGTGTCGTATGTGATGCTTGAGTCAGCTCATCTACATGTTGTAGAAGGAGTCTTCGGAGTCGTCCTTAACGGGCGGCTCTAGTTTTTTATTGGATTCTTGTGCTGAATCTGGAGTTGTATTCCTTTTCCAGCTTGTCTATGCTCCATTGGCGGTTTACGTAGTATGCGGTTATGAGTACCCAGTAATCCCTTCGTTCTCCTAGAACAACGAGATATTGTTGGTTTGGAAGATATATCTTCACTCGATCCTTGTTCTTGTCGTTTTTTCTCCATACCCAAGGCCGCGTGCATTGGGCGTATCCGCATATTTCGCAGAACGGATGATGCTCCACTACCGGTCTGGGCCAGCTGATGCGTTCGCTGCGTTCGGCATCCGGAAGCCGTGAGCCGGAGTTGTCTTGATTGCATGTGGTCAGATGCATGAAGGCTTCCGGATAGATTCCGTCGTAGGGCATTCTTTTGTAGTGTACGGGTTTCCCGTCGTATTGGAAGGACTCTCTGAACTCGTTCTGGAATACATGGAACAGTCGTTGCTCATACTGCTCCCATGTCTCTTCGTGCTCTTGATTCCAAGGAATCAATCCGGGCAGCCAATGCGGATTCATCTCGCCCTCCATACGAAGTAGTTGAACTTGGTCTCCTTCAGCAGTGTGCTCCGGTCTAGTTTGTATCCCGACCGTTGAATGATTCGTTCGATGATTCGGCGCTTCGCCATGCTCTGATGCTGTTCCGGCAGTTTTCGCTGCGAACGGCATACTGCTCCGATGAGTATGTCGGTGAGCTGCATGATCTGTACTTCGTCGGAACGTATCGGCTGGATTTTCTGGATGATTCTGTGATCGTAATCGTACATGTTGTTCGAACAGACATCCCATAATTGGCTGACTCGAAAACTCGAGTGTGTGTCTTTGATGTCGACGAACACGTTATAGCTTTGCTTTGGGTCGAAGATGACCTTGAGCATCTCGAAGTACATTTTGTAGTACCAGGTGTTGTGATCCTGATTGTATTTTTCGTGGTCGAGCAGATTCTTGTCCGGGATGAGAAGCGCACGGAACGAGATGTCATCGTCATCGAAGAAGTAGTCCACGAGATCTAGATAGAGCGGCAGCATGCGGTCTCGTGCCTTTGCCCATTTCACCTCATTCGTGGCGCAGATGCCGTACTTCTGCTTGATTTCTTTGATTCTGACGCATACCTCTTTGCGTTTTTCCTTTGGCACGATTACGGCTCCTAACGCCATGCTGTTTGAATTATCGTGTTCAAGGTGACATGTCTCATCGCAATACAGGTTGTATTCAGTCATTCGTGTTCCTTTCAATCCATCAATCGTCAGGCGTCTCGGCTTCGAGGCGTGCGTTCGAATCCTTGTTTGCGGCCACGTCATAGTCTTCGGGGTGCGCGGCGATGCGATCCACCAGATCATCGGTGATCCGGGATTCGCGCTCGCGGGCCTCGTAGGCGCGGGCGGCCTCGATGATTTCGCCGTGGCTCTGTCCGGTGTTTTTCATGGCTTCTTCCAAGCATGCTGATGCTCGTTGATGAAACAGCATGCATAGCGTGACAAATTCTTGAAGCGACGGAGAGCCCATTCGTTCGTGGAAAAGATCATCAAGCCTCGAACGGCTGATGCCCGTCTCTTTTTCCATGGTTCGAAGTGACATGTGGCGTGGATCTTCGTCACGAAGTTCTCTGATGATTTGCATGGAAGCGCGATCCATTTCCGTCCATGCTCTTGGTGTCTTTGCCATAACTACATGCTATTTGTCCTCATTTGGCGACACGCCGTAAACTTCAGCTTGACAAGTGACCTCAAATGAGGACAATAACAGATATGACCTCATTTAAAGACAGAAAACCGGTGGACATAGCCACGAGCGCAGCAGATGAGCTTCGCAGACTCGCTCGTTATGCGGATCGCTCACAGGAGCAACTTGCATCTGAGATGGGTATCAGCAGACAGGCGATGAACACAAAGCTCAACGGTGGTCCTCTCGACCTAACCGAGTTCGTTGCAATCGCGCTGAGCTTGGGGAGAAATCCAAGCGAAGTCCTTCAGAAGGCTGAGCAATCGGCGCTCGCCGACGCATGAATCGAAAGGAGGTGATTCACATGGAAACGATAACGACCTGGTTCTCCATCGCCTGCGCGGTGGCGAGCGTCATCACTGTCTTCATCAATATGTGGCTCAACGGCTGAATCTGGACGAAAGGGAACTGATGGTGACTACCGAAATCGATATTCATGAATTGACGGAAGAGCAGTTTCACACGCTCTGCGAGCTAATCGGAGAGGATTCTCAGGAGATGGCGCGTCTTGATGAGAACCCGATACGTGTGTGGTATTCGCCGGGAGACGATTCCACTGTGGTCAGGTATACGAAGATGCTGCAGATTGAGGGCAATCAGCTCGGTCGCATCCTCGGCGTTACGACTGCCGGTATGGAGGAACCGGTTTCGTCATGGAGAAACGGTGGGATGGATCACCTGGAAGGGCCCAAGTGATGCGTACGTCATCGTTGGTGCTGACTTCCAGACCTCGTTCGAGGAACAGGAAGCTTGATTCGGAGCCGCGCGAGATGTCGCCGAGTTCGTACTCGTTGCCATTCGAAAGCTCGACCCTCACATCCTTGGCGTCGAATGGATTGTTGTTCGCGACGGAATGTCTGAGGTTCTGCACCTGGCGAATCTCCCATTCCGGAACGGACGCCTCGTCTTCCTGGATGGTCGCTTGGCGTTGCAGGGCGTCAGCCTGCGACTCAAGGGCATGCACCTGATCGCGAAGCGTTGAAACCGTGGCATTCGACGCTTCGAGCTGCTCCCGCAACAGTTTGATGTCTTCCTCGCGGTCCTTGTTCCGTTCTTTCGAACTCTTGTGTTCGACGACCCATCCAACGACCGTCACGACCAGCGTGAGAACGAATGCGGCGAATTCGATGCCGTGCTGTGAAAACCAATCAGTCATGAAAACGATTCTAAGGAGAATCACATGAACAACGAAATCCAACAGTTCGATTTCAAGGGCGCGGCATTGCGCACCTTGACCGATGAGGCAGGGGAGCCCTGGTTCGTCGCCAAGGACGTGTGCGATGTCCTTGGTTATGCGAATGCCAGCAAAGCAATCAACGACCACGTCGACCAGGAAGACAAACTCAATAACGAATCGTTATCGAGTTTAGGACAGCGCGGAGGTTGGCTGGTCAACGAATCCGGCCTTTATTCCTTGGTCCTGTCATCCAAACTTCCGACTGCAAAAGAGTTCAAACGTTGGGTGACGCATGAGGTGCTTCCCCAGATTCGCAGGACCGGCGGCTACATCCCCACGTCGGATGCGGATGATGACATGACCATCCTCGCGAAGGCCGTGATGATCGGCCAGCGCACCATGGAGGAGCAGAAGCAGAGGATCGCCGCGCAGCAGTCGCGTATCGACGAACTCCAGCCCAAGGCGTCCGCGTGGGACAACTTCGTGGACATTCCCGACGCGCTTTCCGTGCGTGATTCCGCGAAACTGCTCAGCAATCTCGGTAGGCCGGTCGGGCAGACGGAACTGTTCGAATGGCTTGACCGGCATGACTGGATCTTCCGTGAGAACAAGCATTGGTCCGCGCGTCAGAGCCGTATCAACGCCGGGCATCTGATGATGGTTCCGTCGAAGTCTCATGGGACGCACAAGGACGGGACTCCGTTCGCGTTCCCGCCGACGGTGAAGGTCACGAGGAAGGGTCTTGCCCTGATCGCCCGTCGGTTCGGCGAGGAGACGCTCCAGCTCGAGTATCCGAAGGCGGGTGCGTGATGGGCATCTATGAATTGCGCCGCCGCCAGCTGAGGAACGGATTCTATACCGGCGGCGACTACGTCAGCGTCATCAAGGTGGCGAGGCTCACCTACGGACTTGGCGAATCAACAACTTCGTCTCGTCGACGGATTTGTCCAGAAGCGTCATCGCATACGCGAGATCGTTCAATCCCTTCGCAAGCTCACGCTGCGAGTAATCCGTCGTCGAATTGGAGGCGTTGTTGAAATGCGTTTGCGCGGAATAAAACCAGCTTGTCGCATTACTCATGATTCTTCTCCTAACTGTTCGGCCCGCACGTCGGAAATGCGGGATGACACCGATTTTAGGAGGGGGCCGGGCGGTTCTCCTAACGCCGCCCGGCATCACACACGCAAAGGAGGCGCGTGATGGTCTTGCAGCAGATGATGACCACCACGCAGGTGGCGAGGCTTTTTGGGGCCGAGACGCCGGAGGAGATCCGGACGCGGCAGGGGTATCTGGCCCAGTTGCGTTTCCGTGGACAGGGTCCTCGGTTCGTGAAGCACGGGCGGATGATCCTTTATCCGGAAACGGCAGTGGCCGAATGGCTTGAGGAAGGCGAGACGAATTGCACAAGGAGCATTGCATGAAAGACATTCGCAAGACGTGCGTGAGGGCCGTGTTCGACGAACTCGCCGAGCATGGCGACGTCATCAGGCCGGCTGTCGGCGATGAATGGGATGGGATCGACGCGAGCCGTCCGCTCGGCCACATCGTCGGCTACGTCGACCTCGACGTCACAGATCTCGTGGACCTCATCGTCGACACGATCAACAAGGAGCTGTGATGACGCTTAGGAGAATCGACGCGGAAACGCTGCTGACACCACCCGCGCCGCCGAAGGACACGGTGATCATGTTCGGCTTGACCGGCTACGCGATTCGCGTCACGGGCAAGGGCGCCAGCCTCATGGAACTCGACGTCGACGGAAGCCACGAGCTGGCGAGCGTCGGAAAAGACCAGGCAAGGACATTCATTCAAAAAATCGGAGGCGCAAGATGACGGACAACGATTATCGCATCGAGGACAGGTTCGAAAAGGGGAGGCCGAACTACACGCTCAGGCGTTTGAAGTTCGCGCTGGCCGTGGTCGGTCTGGTCGTGAGCGTGACGCTCATGCTCACCTGGCATGGCGGCGGTCTGACGGGCGCGCTTGTGGTGGAGGGCGTGTATCTCGCCACCGCGTTGTGGCTGACGGTCAGGTTCGCGCCCAGGGACGGCGGGGACGACTGACATGGTGTTCGCCGGCGTACAAGGACGCGGGATGGCGCGGAACCGGGGGTGCGTGTCCTTTCATCTCACATTGCATTTTCACGCATACACTCTCGCATTCCCCGACCGTCGTCCGTTTCGCTGGGGGTTCGAATCCTCCCGCCGGCGCTTGGCCGGACCGTCAACGCCACCCGCATCCCCGCTTCGACAAGCTTTCTCGGGGGTGTGGGAACGATGGGCGTGCTTCTTTGCTGTCATGGCGCCCAGCGGTCCGGCTCATATCAATCAATCAAGGTCAAGGGAGGAACCGATGAAGGAGATTCTGCCGCATTGGCATTTCAGTCCGAACGCTCCGGTCAAGGACGTCGGCACGAAGGGGATGACGCGTGGCGACAGGGCGGTGGCCGACGCGTGCCGTCGAGCGATGGAGAGCGAGGCGTGGAAGGAGCTGATGATCTTGGAATCGGTGGGCGTGCGGTTCACCGGACTGGTGGGCCGGTTCGTGTCCGAGATCGCCATGCCGGTGTTGGAGGTGATGCCTGATGACAGTTTCCATCAGGGCGCTGCCGCGCAGTTGACGCACATGGTGAAGACCAGGGATGGTGGCGAGACCATCCGCATCATCAAGACTCTCGCCGTGAAAGGTAGGTTCTAATGGCTGGTGAGACGATTATCGCGGTGGTGGGCAATCTGACCGCGGATCCGGAGTTGAGGTCGACGAAGAACGGCAGGAGCGTGGCGGGTTTCACGATCGCGTCCACTCCTCGCACGTTCGACCGGCAGTCGAATCAGTGGACCGACGGGGACGCGTTGTTCCTTCGTTGCACGGTGTGGGGTGATCTGGCCGAGCATTGCGCCCGTTCCCTCGCCAAGGGCATGCGTGTGATCGCCCAGGGAAGGCTGACGCAGCATTCATGGGAGGACGAGCAGCATCAGCGCCGAACTTCCATGGAATTGCAAGTGGACGAGATCGGGCCGAGCTTGCGCTATGCGACCGCGCAGGTGACCAAGGCGCAGCGTGGCACGGCTGGAGCGTATGGCAATCCGTCCTCCGCTCCGGCGGGCTATACGGGCGGGGCCACCGCTGCCGGCGCCTCGCTTCCGCCGTCCGACCCGTGGGGAGCGCCCGTACAGCAATCGTCGTCGTTCGGCGAATTCGGCAATCCAGCCGACACCGAACCGGAATTCTAAGGAGGAATCATGGGCATCACCATAGAGGAACTACGCGTCGAGGACCTGCATCCGAATCCGCACAATCCACGCAAACGTTTGGAGGACGTGGACGAACTGGAGGCCAGCATCCGCTCGCAGGGCATCAAACAGCCGCTCCTGGTCACGCCGACGGGGGAGACCGACATCGACGGGCATGCGCAGTACCGTGTCGTCATCGGCCACCGCAGGCTCGCCGCCGCCAAACAGGCCGGACTCGCATCCGTGCCGGCCATCATCGAAAGGATGGACGCGCGGCGGGAACGCGAGGTCATGCTGGTCGAGAACTCGCAACGCTCCGATTTGACGCCCATCGAGGAGGCCGACGGTTATCAGGGGCTCCTCGACCTGGGCGTGGGCGTCAAGGAGATGGCCGAGAAGACGGGACGCAGCGACCGGTTCGTTCGCAGACGGTTGAAGATAGCCAGAATCCCGCAGGAGACGCGTGACGTGGCGGCCGATTTCACCCAACTGTCACTCGACCAGTTGGACAAGCTCGCCGAATTCGAATCCGACCCCGACATGCAACGCGAGCTCGCACGGTCCACCGACTTCGAATGGACGTACCGAAGGCTCGTCAGCGAGCGCGACAAGACGAAATGGTGCGGTGAGGCCGACAAGGCGCTCGCGAAGGCCGGTGTCAGGGTCGAGTCCTTCCCGGACGGGAAGAACTATTGGACGTTCGAACCGTGCGGTTACAGGCGGCATAACATCATTTCCTCCACTCGGGATTCGTTCTGGAAGCAGTTCACGGGCGAGGATGGGTGGACGGAATTCTGCGTCTTCAAGAACCACGGCGACTACTGCCTGTACGAGCCGATTCCACTCGACCAGCTCGAATGGGCTGAGAGCGCGAAAGCCGAACGTCAGGCCATCGTGGCACGGGGGAAGGAACTCGACCGCAAGGCCAGGGACTTCGAGGCGATCGCGAGGGACACGCGTTTCGCATGGATGCGAACCAACCTCCACACGCTCACCCGCGAACAGACAGTGGCGGGAATCTGCGAACTCGCGCTCGCTGAGACGGTTGGCTGGCATTCGATGTTCGTGGGCCAGCGCCTCCATGGCGAGGGTGTCGTGGAGGCGCTCATCGGTTTTGGATGGAATCTGCCGATCACTGAGCATGACGGCGACCACTGGTCGTTGGAATGCAAGGAGAACCTCGACCAGATCCGCATGGTGTTGAGGGACAGGCCGCTGCGGATCCTCGACGTGCTGGCCGCACGCCAGGAGGACAACGCCGATTGGCGCTCGTGGCGTACGATGCGCGGCGTTGATGAGATGTGCGTCTGGTACGACGTGCTGGAACGCATCGGCTACAAGGTCAGCGAAGACGAGAGGAAGGCGCTCAAGGGCGCGTACCTCGGTGGAGGAGATGACGAATCATGAGCATGGAGAATGTTCGGAAACTGCTGTATCACGAGTACGGGCTTGACCCTTATGAGCTTCGTCTTCTGATGATGGTGGCCGACTGGACCGGCGATGACGGCAAGGGCTTTGCGAAGAGCGCGAAAACCATCGCATCGCAGCTGCATATGTCGGAACGCACCGTGCACAACAAGCTCCGGTCCCTGCGCGAGAAGGGTTTCCTGAGATACGGCAACCAGCACATCGTCGACGATATCGCGCCAAACCGCCGACCGAAGGTGTATGACATGCACCTGCCAAAAAACAGAGGTGAACGAAATGCACCCCAAGAAATCAAACAAAAAAACAGGGGTGAACGAAATGCACCCCAAAAAACAGGCATGAATCAGGGGTGCAACTGGCATGAATCTGGCATGAATCAGGGGTGCACACAGCGTGCAGACAATACTACTAAATCTATAGAAACAATAAAGACTATAGAGAGACCCGCGCGCGCGAGAAAACAAATCCCAATACCAGCCGACTGGAAACCCTCTGAGGAACACCAGGCGCTCGCCGACCGGCTCGGCATCGACTGCGACATAGAAGCCGACAAATTCCGCGACAGGGCCCTCGACTCGGGAGCCCGCTCGGCCGACTGGGATGCGAAATTCCGCAACTGGCTCGTCAAAGGCAAGGAACGCGGATTCGCCACGCCAAAGGATTCCAGCGCTCGCCGACGGTATACGTGGGGCAGCGAAGAGGTCAAACGCGTACTCGGCCCGATAGCCTGCGAGGGCACGGACACGTACATGGAGCTCGCATGCAAGGTCGCCGACCTGCTCAACCAGGGCGTGGACCCGGACATGCTGCGCCGTCAGCTCGCGAACGTGCCCGGCGACGTATTGGCCGAACAATTGTTCGAACAGGAGGCGGCGGCATGAATGCCATGACCATCGCACACATGGCCGGCATCCTCACCTCGGCCATCCAAGCCGCGGACCGATTGGAACTCGACGCACTCAAAGGCCCGGCGCTCGCCGATATGGACCTTGACCGCATCCGCGATATCAAACGCGACTGCTCGACCTGCATCAACCTGCTCGAACAAATCGGAAGGGAGCGACGATGAGCGACCGGCAATTCCAGGAATCGAAACGCGTCGCGCTCGTACGACAGGGCTGGCATTGCATGCGTTGCGGACGCAACCTGCACGACCCGACCGTCTGGCCGGGCAGGAGCGGCCACCACCGGCAGTTGCGCCGACGTGCCAACCCGACCATGCGCGACCTGCCGAGCAACATCGTCGAACTGTGCGGGTCGGGCACGACCGGCTGCCATGGTTGGGCGCACGCGCATCCGGCGGAGGCGGAACGGTTCGGCTACATCATCCCGGCCTACCGCAATCCGCTCAACGCGCCGATACGCGACTGGAACGGCGACTGGTGGTGGCTGTTGGATGACGGCACGGCGCAACGGCTCACTCAAATCGAGATCATCGAATGGCAAAGCGATTGGAAGGAAGAATCATGAGGAAACAGGACGAAGATCTGAACGTGAAGCCGGAGGCGCTGCTCTGGCTCGATTTCGAAACGACCGGTACGGACAGGGATGACAGTCTGCCGTTGGAGGTCGGCATGGAATGCACCGACGTGCTGGGCGAACATTCGTATGGATCCCTGCATCGCATCATCAGACCGGACTATCTCGACCTGTTGGACATGAGCCCGGTCGTGTTCTCGATGCATACGGACAATGGATTGCTGTTCGAACTGTTGAATGGTTCGCCGCAGGATGACTGCGTGGGCGCTGTGGCGAACGCGGTGGAGGAGTATCTCGACTCGCTCTCGCAACGGTTCACGCTGGTTCCGGCGGGCACGAACGTGGATTTCGATCTTGATTTCCTGAAGCGTCTGGATCTTGACCCGGACGCGTGGCTGAGCTACAGGAAGTTCGACCTGACCACGTTGAGGCGCTACATCAGGTTCCTGGATTGTCCCGAGGATCCGTACAAGGCGCATGACGGTTCGCATCGGGTGCGTGATTGCATCCACCGTGACATCAACGACTACAAGTGGTACCGCAAGCTCCTGAAGGGAGCATGGTGATGACCGTCATTTCCATGATGCTCCTGTGCGCGGCCGTCCTGGTCGCTTGGATCGGAGGCAGGCCATGACGGTCCAGAAGCATATGGCGTGGCAGTACCGGAATCCCGCCGACCTGATCGGCCGTCGATGCATCGCGCTCACCCACAATGACGTCACGTTGGACGGCCCGTTGGATCTGATCCGGTTGAGCCCGGTCCACGCGGTCCTGAAATACCAAGGCATCGGCCTGCACGTCATCGACTGCGACCTACGCCACCATACTAACGAAACTTCGGACGGCATCCGCGCCGTCGTCATCACGGAAAGCAAACCATGAAACACACAAGAAACACCATCCAGCCGCACACCAGGAAATGGCATAGGACCAGTCCATGCCCCTACTGCGGCACGAGAAAACCCGGCATCGAACCCTACGCCCGGATCATCGGAGCCACGATGCACTGCCTCTGGATCGCCGAATGCCATGGATGTCCGAACGCCGTCTGGATCACCACCCCGGACGACGACATCAAAACCGCGATCCGCGGATGGAACCGATACGCCAACGGCGGATGGCGCAAACACCAGGAGGAAACGAAATGAGAAAAACAACACGCATCACACTCGCCATCACCGTCATATGCATGGCGCTCGCCGGATGCGGGAGCACGTCGGAGTCTTCCACGCCAGCGCATGCGGTCAGGTCCATCGAATCGCAGTGCTCCCAGGACGAAGACGGAGACTTTCGTGAATGCGTCATCACCCTGACCGACAAGAGGAAAGTGGACTGCGTCGTCTACTCGGGCTACAGGAGGGGCGGCCTGTCCTGCGACTGGAGACATGTGAGCGGAGCCGACAAGGAGCCGGCAAGATGAGCTACCAGGAAATCCATGAGCTGTTCGTCGTCTGCGACGAGTGCCACACAAGCCTTTCCGTCTATGACGCGACCTACGAGGACGCCGACAACGAGGCCGCCGACCACGGCTGGCAATGCGACGAGCTCCAAGGCAGGCACTACTGCCCGCTCCACTGGCACGTCGAATGCCATGACTGCGACATCACCGACAGTGGAGCGCCGGACGAACTGGAAGCCGCGGGATGGCACATCGACCGAGATTATCCATGCGACAGCCTCTGTCCGAACCACCGCCATCTCGCATGCCGCGAATGCCGCAAGTGGGACGTCGGACCGCTGCACCGGCTCGAATACGAGGGATGGCAGGTAAATGCAGACGATTTCAAGAAGAGCCTCTGCCCGGAATGCGTAAAAAACAAGAAGGAAACGAAATGAAAGTGAAGAAAGTCCTCATAGACATGATCGTCAAATGGCATCAGGCCGGATACAGCCTCGATGAGATCGCACCACTGGTTCCACAAGTACCCAAAGATGAAATCAAAGCGATCATCCAACACACCCGCGAATAACAAGAAACCCGACCTTCCGGCCGGGCTCCTGGCATCACCACAAACCAGACTACACCGCCGGAGGGAATCGAACAAATGAACGAACAAACCAACGAATCCCAACCAACACCAAACCAGACACAACCAGCACAAACCAACCAAAACAAGCCAGCGCTCGCCGGCATGTGCCAAGTGTGCGGCGGGGAGTGCCGTATTCAAGCCACGATGTGCGACAAGTGCGAGAACACTTTGAGGGGATGGATCCACGACTATCCCATCTGGATCCATGCCTTGCGCGAGTTTCTGGATTCGACGGCGCATTACGGAGGCCACCAGCCTGGACGTGTCAATCTGCCGTCCGCGCCCACGCCGATCAGACTCTCGGTCGTTGACCATCTGCAGGAGATCGAGGATGCGGTGACGGCGTTGTGGTGTCGATTGTATGCGCCGCCGGCCATGCCATGGGCCACAAGCATCGCGGTCCCGCCCATCGTCGACATGCTCAAGGCATGCTGGTCTTGCCAGCGGTTGAACCGCATGCCGGACATCGGTTTGATCTGGCGTGACTGGGAGCGGTTGGCGCGCAAGACGCTGGGCATCATCGACGTGCCGCCATCCAAGCATGGTATCGGCAGGTGCCTGAACCCATTGTGCGGTGTCGAATTGAGTGCGGAGGTCGGCGCGGTGAACGTTGCCTGTCCGGTGTGCGGCGGCACGTACCGTGTGATCGACGTCCGGTTGGGGTTCCTGAAGGAGTGCATCGAATCAGGCAGGGCGTTCACGGCGGGGGAGTGCGCGGAGCTGCTGCGCGAGTGTGGGTTCCAGTGCAATGCGAACACGATTCGCTCATGGCGTAAGCGTGGCAGGCTTCAGCCGGCCGGTGAGAACGAGAAGGGACGGCCATTGTACAGGCTTTCGGACGTGCATCGGCAGGTGCTGCGGCGCGATTCGATTTGACAAAATCGAAAGTGCAACGCAGAATTGTCAGTGGATTAGAGGGTTCAAACCGAGGTGACTTGGTTTGAACCCTTTTCATATCCACCGATGGATTCTCCTAACTCCTTGGGTTATATCCCGTCCTGTCCGAACGGCATATCGGACACGCTCCGCCCACTCCCGTCAGAGTGGGCATACCCCAATGTGGCAGGCAAGCCAATCCCGTGCTTCCGTGATGCGGTGATGCTCAAATCGCCTGTCCATGCCTTCGTAGGAATCAGTGGTAGATCGCACCGGTCGCAGATCTTCGGATCCTCTTCCTTGCGGCTCGAGTGTGGACGCGGGTTCGAATCCCGCCGAAGGCACCCAGTATCCCGACCCTGGTGAGTGGACGGTGAACGATGCGCAACCAGATGAACTGGAACAGCAGCGACAGAAGAATCAGGCTCCCCGACGATTGGGAGAGGCGCAGGGCCATGGTCAAGGCCCGAGCTAACGGACGCTGTGAGGCGAGAACTCACGCGAAGGACTGCAACGGAATCGGAACCGATTGCGACCACATCGTTCCTGGAGACAACCACTCCTTGGAGAATCTTCAATGGTTGAGCTATGCTTGCCACAAGGCGAAGACGGCGCGCGAGAGCGCTGAAAGGAACAGTAGATACAAGAAACTGAGAAAGCATCCGAATGAACGTCACCCCGGCCTGATCGGCCGTTGATTGGGTGTCGATGCCGGTGGGGGAGGACTCCGCCGGCACAGGGGCTCTAACCGCCGATAGCAACTCCGGTCATACGTACGCTTCTCCGCCCCGTTTTTCGGGCTTCGACTTTTTTCTCTCGTCTTATCGAGATGGCCCCGCATGCCCCTGTTTCTGTGCCGTGTGGACATGGCACAGCTTTTTGCGACGCCTTCCGCGTTTTTCCGGACAAACGTTTTTTACTAATGTCACGAAATAATAAAAACAGTTGAAAATGCTGGCGTACAGCGTTTTTTGAGAGAAAAACAAATATAATGGGGAGTATGAACACCTGCGAAACATGCGGAATCGAGCTCCCCGAACAGACCGGACGCGGAAGGCGTCGCCGCTACTGCTCCGACGCATGCCGGAAGCAGGCCAATCGTAAAAAACTCACCCCTCCGGCACGCATGGCGATGACGGACCGCTGGGTTAGATGGCGCAAAGTGGTCAGAGGCGACGGGACGACGAAGATCCCGCTGACGATAGATGGCGCTGCTGCGTCCAGCACCGACCCGGACACGTGGAGCACGTTCGAGGCGGCTGAGGAGTCCGGCGTCGGCGACGGACTCGGCTTCGCCCTGGGCGGTGGAATCGCCTGCATCGACCTCGACCACTGCTACGACTCGCGCGGATACCTCGCCGACTGGGCCAAATGTCTCATCGCTCCGGTCGAGGGGAAGACGTGGATCGAGATAAGCCCCGGTGGAGACGGCCTGCACATCTGGGGGCTGATGCCGGAACGCGCCGGAATCAAAGTACGAGGCATCATGAACGCCGAAGCCTACAGCCAAGGCCGCTACATCACGGTCACCGGACGCACGTTCCGCGACTCGCCGGCCAGACTGGCCGACCTCACGTTCCTTTTCACCCTGCTCGACAGACTCGGATGACCTTACGAAGGGAGGAAGCATGGCCAAGGACGCATCCTCCCACCGCATGCCGGCCGGACTGATCAAAAACGGCCGCGGCCAACGGCTCTGGCGCGACATCACCGCGAAATGGGAGCTCACCGAAAGCGAGTACCGCACGCTGGAGAACGCCTGCTACACCGCCGACCGCATCGGACGAATCCGCAGGGCCCTCGGTGATGAGCTCACCACCGAAGGAAGCCAGGGACAGCTCGTCGTGCATCCGCTCCTGCCGGAACTGCGCCGCGACGAGACCCATCTGGCCGACCTGCTCAAACGAATCGACATGCCGGAACCCGAGGAGCAGTCCGAGGACGCCTCGATGGACGGCGGCAGATCAAGCCAGATGCGCGCCACCGTCAACAAGCGATGGCACGACAGCAAATGGGAGAAAGCCTACGGCTGATGGCAAGACTACGCAGCAACCGGAAAGCCGCCGCGTTCATCCCGAGCCGCGAAAGCGAGATCCGCGAGATCTCCGACTGGTATCGGGACATGCTCGCCGACGAGACCGCCCCGCAATGGAACACCGATCCGATACTCATCGGCCCGACATGGCGGCGCGACGAACATGGCTGGATCCTCCCGCAGGTGACGCTCGGCTGGCAGTTCCTCGGATGGAGCGGATACTGGCTGCGCGACTCGTCCAAGGGGCTTCCATGGAAATGGACCAGCGAGCAGGCGCGTTTCTGGCTGTGGTTCTGGGCCCTGGACGACCATGGACGTCCACTGCACGACAACGCCGTGCTACAGCGGCTCAAAGGCTGGGGCAAGGACCCGATGGCGGCCGGAGGCGCGTGCGGCGCGTGCTTCGCCCCATTGACGTTCGACCATTGGGATCCCGTGAGCGGCGATCCGATCGGCAGGGACGAGCCGAACGCGTGGGTGCAGGTGTGCGCCGTCAGCCAGGAACAGACCAAGAACACCATGAAGCTCCTGCCCGGCCTCCTGCCGGCGGCCACGCGCAGATACTACGGCATTCAATTAGGCAAACTCAACATGTACGCGATGGGAGACAGCCGGCAGATCGAGGCCGTCACCAGCTCCCCGCTGGCGTTGGAGGGTGGCCGCCCCACCTTCGTGATCCGCAACGA
>ERZ1026878.1154-NODE-1154-length-16923-cov-143.223026_pt1 | contig 16923 bp, 14 predicted proteins | sample MGYA00380169_ERZ1026878 | MGnify/ENA primary metagenome ERZ1026878 (study PRJEB33269, sample SAMEA4719805) | human gut metagenome | biome: human-associated habitat; feature: organic feature; material: feces | place: Cameroon | collected 2013-10 ...
GAGGAAAAGTCGTATCTTTGCAGAAGAAAAGCTGCACTCGGCAAATTGAAAGCAAACTTTCTTTGCGCTCGTTTGCATTTTCTTTGTCCCAAAATCCGTATGCCTTCTGTTAGAAGACCAAATTAAAACATTACTCTATGGATAGTTTGATACAATATAACAATGCTGTCAACGCTATAAAGACAGCCATACTTCAAGGACAATATGAAGCAGCCAAAGGTGTGAACCGCATACAACTTGCTTTATATTTTGCCATCGGAAAATATCTTTCACAACATACCCGCAAAGGAGTATGGGGCGAGGGCGCATTAGCAGCCATCAGCGAACAACTTCGTAAGGAACTACCTGGTCTTCGAGGATTCTCGGAAACTCAAATGAAGGATATGAGACGTTTTTATGAAGCATGGAATATGCTTGACAGCAATTCGGCGGTTGCAACCGCCGAATTACAAAATAGTGAAAATCAGATAGATATATTCCATACTTTATCTATTTCTAATATTCCAGATTTTCCTGTTGAGGACTTCTTTAAAGTACCATTCACACACCACTCTTCCATCATTAGTGTTGAACAATTCCCAGACCTGCTGTTTTTCAATCGAGAATTGAACGCCATGGTTTGCATAGAGCTAAAACTTGGCGAGTTTAAGACCTCTTATCTTGGGCAACTTTTTGGCTATCTCCAAATTCTCGACGACAAGGTGCGTAAGCCACACGAGAATCCGTCTATTGGAATCATTCTTTGCCAATCAGCAAACTACTCTTATGCAGAATATGCTGTTCGAGACTACAGCAAGCCGATGGGAGTTGCTACCTACAAGACGTTGGATGACATGCCTGAAAGGTTACGCAAGGCTTTGCCTGATATGAAGAAAATGATGGACTTGCTAAAAAACAAGGAAGAATAATTATTGTAAAAACAGAAAGTAAAATCATTGTCATCAGGGATACGCAAGTCATCCTTGACAGAGATGTTGCGGAATTGTATGGAGTAGAAACCAGAGATATAAACAAAGCGGTTAAAAATAACCCCAAAAAGTTTCCCCCTGGTTATATTATTGAACTGAATAGCAGCGAGAAACAGGAACTGGTGGAAAATTTCCACCGGTTCAATACCCTCAAGCATTCCACTGTTGCACCTCACGCATTTACTGAACAAGGACTTTATATGCTTGCCACAATTCTGAAAGGTGATTTAGCCATCAGTACAACCATTGCCATCATTGATACTTTCACTCAACTTCGCAAATTGGCAAGAACTATAGATAAGGTGAATGAAGATGCAAAGGAGCATGGTATTTTACCAGACAAAGCAACAGAAGGTAAGATACAAGCTGCCATGAACGAAGTCTTCGCAGATAAGCTGCCATTAAAAATGCGCAGATTGACTTTTGGGGTAAATTTAGGAGTGCTGAAATTTTCTATAGAAACCAAAAGAGAATCCAAAGAATAAAACAATATAAAAAGGAGGAAAGAATATGAACATGTTTGAACAGATGCCATTCAGCGAGAAGTATCCAGTCTTCCGCAAGTTGGCAGAAATAGGCGACCTCCGCAAGCTTTCCCGCGAGGAACTTGAGCTTTATGACGAGGACATCAAGAATATGCGTGATATATATGCCACCAGAAAGTTTGATGAAAAGAAAGGGATGGAAAAAGGTATGGCGAAAGGTATGGAAAAAGGTATGGCGAAAGGTATGGCGAAAGGTATGGAAAAAGAAAAGATAGCCACAGCTCGCCGCCTTCTGTCAATGGGCCTTTCTGATGAGCAAGTATCAACAGCCACCGAACTCCCACTGGAGGAAATTCAGAAATTAAAGGAACAAGCCTGAACCGGACTGAGCTTTCAGGGAATACGCCCCGAAGGGGCAGAAGCCCCTAGCCCAGGGCATCGCCCTAGGTAATTACGGACGCAAACCTGTCGCCCTGCAAGGGTAAAAGCTTCAAAGAATCAGGTTGGGGTAAGCCTGAATTAATAGATAAATACGAGTTACAAGAGGTAGAACTACGATTACCTATTCCTAATGAAACTGGTGGTCAAACTGGTGGTCAAACTGGTGGTCAAACTGGATCACCAAAAATAATTGAAAAAGTTTTTGAATTAATAAAAGACAATCCGTATATAACAAGACAAGAACTCGTGGACAAAATAGGTATCAAGGCAAGTGCAATACAAAAACACATAGAAAAGCTAAAGGCTCAAAAAAGAATAGAGCGTGTTGGTTCTTCTACATTTGGTGGTCATTGGGAAATCAAAGAATAAATAATCCTTCGTTTCATCATCGAAACAACAATATTCAATAGGCGGCTCTCCTCCATTCCGGGAGTCGCCTATTTTCTTTTTCTCCTCCCCCTTTTCAAGTATTTTTTCCCAAAACCTTGGAAGTTACGAGGAAAAGTCGTAACTTTGCAGAAGAAAAGCTGCACTCGGCAAATTGAAAGCAAGCTTTCTTTGCGCTCGTTTGCATTTTCTTTGCACCGAATAAGTACAACATTTATATTTTTGTGAATATGAGAACTGGCGACAAAGTATTAATATCTCCAGACTTGACACATGCCAAAGACTGGACACAGGGCGAAGTGATTGAAGTTGAGAACAATCCTTTCGTAGGAATTGTCATTTCCGCAAAAACCGCAGATGGAAACATCTTCTTTGGATATAAGGACTTATTTGAACCTGCAAAGGACGATGAATGATGATTTTGCATTTTCTTTGCAGATTGGAACAAACAATCTTCTATATGAAACAAGAAATTGAACAAAAAGAATTAGGCATGGGAAACTTCCAAGGTTATCCGTCTTTGTTGAGACAAATCAAGCATCGTGTTTCTTTTGCCCAACAGAAAGCCATGTACGCAGCAAACGAGGAGTTGCTCCGTATGAATTGGGACATCGGTGAAATGCTTACCAAAAGCCAAGAGGCTGATGGTTGGGGCAAGAAGACTCTACAGCGCCTAGCTGTAGATCTTAAGAATGAGTATCCTGAAAGGAAAGGATTCTCCGTAAGAAACATGCAGTGCATGATGCAGTTCTATAATGAGTACAACAAGGAGTTGACCATGGCTAAAGTTGGACATTTTTCAATTGCGCAACCGCTGGTTGCGCAATTGAAAAATAATGTAAACACATTACCAATCAAGCACTTAAATTGGACTCACAACTTAATTTTACTCCAACGAGTTAAAGACCTCAAAGCTCGCTATTGGTATATGGTACAATGCATTACAGGGCATTGGAGCAAAGACTATCTTGCAGAGGCCATCAAGCTCGATTATTATGGCAAGCATGGTGCTCTCGCCAATAACTTCGACACAACGCTCCCTGCTACAGAAGCACTAGAGGTAAAATCGTTGTTGAAAGACCCTTATATTTTCGATATGCTCACTTTCACCGACCAATATGACGAAAGAGACATCGAGATTGGGCTCATCAAACATATCGAAAAGTTTTTGGTCGAAATGGGAGCTGGCTTCGCTTTTATGGGAAGACAATATCACATTGAGGTCTCAGGTGACGACTATTATATCGATATGCTGATGTATAACACCTTTATGCACAGGTATTTAGTTATAGAACTGAAAGCCACAGACTTCATGCCCGAATACATCGGTAAGCTCAATTTCTATTGCTCTGCCATAGATGACACGCTTTGCAGAGAAGGTGACAACAAGACTATCGGCCTGCTTCTCTGCAAGACCAAAGACAGAATAAAAGCAGAATATGCGCTTCGAGATATACAGAAGCCAATTGGTGTATCCGACTATGAATTAGGTCAAGCTCTGCCGAAAGATTTTCGCAGCAGCCTTCCTTCCATTGAAGAAATCGAAAAGGGACTCAACGAATGGAATCAAGGATAATATTTATATTTTTGTGATTATGAGAACAGGCGACAAAGTATTAATATCTCCAGACTTAGTATTTACTAAACTCTTTGAGGAGGCGGAGATTGCGAAGTTCACCCCAACAGAATTGAAAGAATATGAGGATAGTTTGAAGGCTTATCGTGATGTCAAGAACTCCATAGATACGGCTTTGGAAAAGGGCCGCGAGGAAGGTATGGCGAAAGGTATGGAAATAGGTATGGAAAAAGGCATAGCGAAAGGAATGGAAAAAGAAAAGCTAGCCACAGCTCACCGCCTTCTGTCAATGGGCCTCTCTGATGAGCAAGTATCAACTGTCACCGAACTTCCACTGGAGGAAATCCAGAAATTGAAGGAACAAGCCTGAACCTAGCTGAACTTTCAGACACTCAAATGCAGGATATGAGACGTTTTTATGAGGCATGGGATATGCTTGACAGTAATTCGGCGGTTGCAACCGCCGAATTGCAAAACAACCAAAATCATATACTGAACTTTCGCATGTGGTTTAAGTTCGGGCTAGGAGCTTCTGTCCCTTCAGGGCGTGTGGAGCCAACTTGCGAAATTTCTGTTTAACAATTCACAAAGGACCTTTTAGTTGAAATCTGCTTCTTATATGAGTACATAAACTACAACAAGCAACCGATAAATAAGGACGAACTGATCAAAGATTTTGATTGGTTCAATAAATCAAACATTCTATAATTGCGCAATCATGATTGCGCAATTACATCAGTAAACTTATTTTCTCCTCCCCTTTTAGAATGAAACTGGTGGTCAAACTGGTGGTCAAACTGGTGGTCAAACTGGTGGTCAAACTGGATTACCAAAAACCATTGAAAAAGTTTTTGAATTAATAAAAGACAATCCGTATATAACAAGACAAGAACTCGTGGACAAAATAGGTATCAAGGCAAGTGCAATACAAAAACACATAGAAAAGCTAAAGGCTCAAAAAAGAATAGAGCGTGTTGGTTCTTCTACATTTGGAGGCCATTGGGAAATCAAAGAATAAATAATCCATCGTCTCATCATCGAAACAACAATATTCAATAGGCGGCTCTCCCAATCTGAGAGCCGCCTATTTTTTCTTTCTCCTCCCCCTTTTCAAGTATTTTTTCCCTAAAATCTCGGAAGTTACGAGGAAAAGTCGTATCTTTGCAGAAGAAAAAGCTGCACTCGGCAAATTGAAAGCAAGCTTTCTTTGCGCTCGTTTGCATTTTCTTTGCAGAAGAAAAGCTGCACTCGGCAAATTGAAAGCAAGCTTTCTTTGCGCTCGTTTGCATTTTCTTTGCCACCGAATAGCTTTAAAAAAGAAATTATGGGACATCAAGAAGATATTGTAAAAACAGAAAGTAAAATCATTATCATCAGGGATACGCAAGTTATCCTTGACAGAGATGTTGCTGAATTGTATGGCGTAACAACCAAGGTGGTTAACCAAGCCATAAGAAACAATCCAGATAAGTTTCCTTCTGGATATGTTATCGAACTGACTAACAGCGAGAAAGAGCATGTGGTCAAAAATTTTGACCACCTCGACAGCCACCGCCATTGCCATCATTAATAGTGTACAGGCGAATGAAGAACAGCTAACTAGCCGTACGGTTGCCAGTAGGCTGTTCTACTGGAACAGCTAGCGCAAATGCCTGTATAATTGTTGTAAGTAAGGAATAAGAAAAAACTCTTCTCTCTTCACCTTTCCTTCGGAATCCCAAGTGTTTATCGGCATTCCAAGGGGTGAAGAGTTCTTGGGCACTCTTCACCCACTCTTCACCACTCTTCACCCTGGCTGGTTCAGCGGAGGATGTGTCATAAGTTTATGATTCACCCTCTTCTTGTTGTTGAAAGAGATAGGATATGTTGTTGAGACAGTCAGTATCTTCGGTCGCACAACAGGTGATGTGCATGCGGTGGCCAACTGTTATGCACCCAGCTGTTATCCAGACTTATGACGCACCCTCCTCAGGGATGCCTAGCGGTTTTGCGCTGCAATTTACGCCTGTTGGTCTTTGGAATCGGTGAAGAGTGGTGAAGAGTGGGTGAAGAGTCGCTGTAAACTCTTCACCCCTCGGAATGCCGATAAACACAGGCGTTTCCGAGGGAAAGGTGAAGAGTGAAGAGTAAAAGCGTGTTCGCTTGCTGAACAAAAAAATGGGGCGCAAACTGCTTCCATGAAAGGAATCGCCTGCGCCCCTGATATTTTTGCTTATGAGTAAATGAGCACCCTAAGATTAGAACTTGTAGATAGCACCAAATGAAATGTTGCTGGCATCTACACCAAGTCCGAACAAGGTAATTCCGAGAGTCGCCTATTTTTCGTTATCCCCATCCCTACATTTTTCCCTAAAACCTTGGAAGTTACGAGGAAAAGTCGTATCTTTGCAAACGAATAGCAATATTGCGTCCACGACCTTATAAAGCGTAAGCAGATGGCAAGATTTATAGACCCACGTGTTGACTGGGCTTTCAAGAGAATATTTGGAAGCGAAGACACGAAAGAATGTCTGATAACTTTCCTCAACGGACTGTTTGAAGACGAGTTGGTAATCAAGGACGTGACGTTTGCCAAGACCGAAAAACTTGGCTTGCGCCCCGATGACCGCGGTGTGGTCTTCGATGTCTATTGCATCACAAACGAAGGCAAGCATGTCATCGTCGAGATGCAGAAGAAAGAGCAGGAATACTTTGCCGACAGGGCATTGTATTACACGGCACGTGCCATTGTGCAGCAAGGCATCCGTGGAATCTGGGACTACCACTTGGCTCCAGTCTATACGGTATGTTTCATGGACTTTGTATCGCAAAGTCCGATATTAAAGGAGTTTCGCACCGATTTAGTGCTTACCGACTTGCAGACACGCCAGCGGGTGTCCGACAGGATGCGTATTGTGTACCTCCAGTTGCCATTGTTCGACAAGCACACGGAGGCAGAGTGTATGGATATATTTGATTGTTGGATTTATATAGTGAAGAATATGAACATGTTTGAACAGATGCCATTCAGCGAGAAGTATCCAGTCTTCCGCAAGTTGGCAGAAATAGGCGACCTCCGCAAGCTTTCCCGCGAGGAACTTGAGCTTTATGACGAGGACATCAAGAATATGCGTGATATATATGCCACCAGAAAGTTTGATGAAAAGAAAGGGATGGAAAAAGGTATGGAAAAAGAAAAGCTAGCCACAGCTCGCCGCCTTCTGTCAATGGGCCTTTCTGATGAGCAAGTATCAACAGCCACCGAACTTCCACTGGAGGAAATCCAGAAATTGAAGGAATAAGTAGAGGCTAGCTGGACTTTCGCAAGTTTTGCCCCACACGCCCTGAAGGGGCAGAAGCCCCTAGCCCAGGGCATCGCCCTGGGTAATCATGGACGCAAACCTGTCGCCCTGTAAGGGCAAAAGCTTCAAAGAATCAAATATTTACGAAGCTTTTGCCCTTACAGGGCGCCTTGCTGTTTGCTATTATACCCAGGGCGATGCCCTGGGCTAGGAGCTTTTGGGCCTTCAGCCCGTTCTTGAACCGCATGCTAAACTTGAGTCAACTTATAGTTGAAAATTCAGTAACATCAACCGCCTCATTCAAGTACTTCATTCTGCAACTTCAACCACTTCATTCTGCAACATCAAGTGCTTCATTCTGCCAACGAAATTGACTCTTCCACCCAGTGAAGTCGTATCCGTCACCCAGCGAAGTCGTATCCGTCACCCAGCGAAGTCGTATCCGTCACCTCAATGAAACGTATGAACTTGCGCAATGACGTACATGATGCGAAAGAGGCTCACTTGATGGGAACCAGGATGCTTCTGAAATTACGTCCCGACGTATCTGTTACTACGTCGGGACGCATCTTTTGCTGCGTCGGGACGTAGCAAATGCTGCATCGGGACGTAATTTTCATTTCCTCAGTTGGCTATGATTCCTCCTCTCACCAGCCATTTCGCAAAGAAGCGGTCACTAACCAGATAGCCAGTCGGAGTCTTGCTTACCAGCTGCTTATCTACCAATGCCTTTAATGCCGTTTTCACGCTGCTCGTAGCTGGAAGATGGTGGGTGCTGATAAACTGCTGGCTCAACGGCGAAGATACCAAATGCTCACGAGCTATCGCCCCCAAAAGCATCTGCTGGTTCTCGGTTAGCCAGGCACAATAGTTCTGATAAGTCATCGCCTGCTCCTCAATCAGCTCCAGAATCACCTCATCTACCAGAGACTTCGTAATCTCGGAAGAAGCATGCTCGTAGATGCCATGCAATATCGACTGCACATACCAGGTTACACGATCAGACTGCTGATAAATATAAGAAAAGGTAGATTCATCTATCGACCTGTGCTGAGATGCCAACAAGCGATTGGCAAACTCCCGATACACCTGCTCCCCGATGCAAGGCAAAGACAACACCAGCGAACTCTGGAAGAAAGGACGGTTTGCCGACAGAAACATCTCCTGCATCAGGTGCTGCTGACTGCCCGAAAACACGAAATATACATTCGGCAAGAACTGAATATAAGAACGGATCATCGCCTCAACCCCATCCTCCGGATAACTTAATATCTGCTGAAACTCATCAATGGCAATGTAGCATCGCTTTCCCGATTGCTTCAAATACTCAAAGATTCGCTTCAAACTCTCCTTCCCTTCACTCGGTTTCAAGTCTAAAGAAAAAGAAGGAATGCCTGTCAATTCATCTATCGTCAGAGTAGGACGCCAGCTGCTGAAGAATTCCTGTACCTTCCGAAGGGCAGATTGAGAAACAGTATCCAGCTTTCCGATAATTTCAGAAGCCATCAGTTGCACCATCTGTTCCAGATTTTTGGTGGCAAAGATGTCGAGATAGAAACACTTCACTTCCGCGTATTGCTCCTCCATCTGATGGAATACATGATGAATTAATCCCGTCTTACCCATACGGCGTGGGGCAACCAACGTGATGTTACGTTCATTATGCAGCGAAGAAATCATTTTCTCCGTCTCTTTCTGGCGGTCGCAGAAATACTCTGCGCCCTTATAGCCATATACCACAAAAGGATTGTTCAATCTTGCCATATCTTGTTATCATTCATTATACAAACGTTCATTGCGCTTTTTACGCAACGCAAATTACGCAATAAAAAACGAGACTGCCAAATGTTTTCTAGTTTTTTAATAATAATTATCTCCTAAAGCCGCCTCTGATGTACAGACAACGGAATAAGCAAAAATACTTCACACTGCACTACTGCGGAAAGGTAAAGGCTGAAGCTGCTAGCCCAGGGCATAAAAAATCTGTGTAAATCTGTGAAATCCGTGGGACATAAAAAAACTCCCACAGATTTCACAGATTCACACAGATTCATTATCTTTAACCCAAGTTTTACATAAACGAAAAATTTTTTTTAAGCTATTTGTTGGCAAAGAAAATGCAAACGAGCGCAAAGAAAGCTTGCTTTCAATTTGTCGAGTGCAGCTTTTCTTATGCAAAGAGAGACTTTTCCTCGTAACTTCCAAGGCTTTAAGGAAAAAATACTTGAAAAGGGGGAGGAGAAAAAGAAAATAGGCGGCTCCCGGAATTGAGAGCCGCCTATTGGTTATACTATTTTTATTATGATGAAACAAATACTTATTCTACTGTGCAGTAGATATTCTCAGAAGTCTTTCTTGTAGGATACAACTTAACTGTGTTGCCAGCAACTGTAAGGTTGTCGCCACCTGCTGTCAGGTTGTTGAGGCTTCCACCGAGGTTGATGGGCCAATCACCATTTACGCGGAACTTCCAACCGTCGGCTGTCACACCAACATTAGTTGCCTCGAAGCAATACTCTTCAGGATTCCAAGTCATTGGAGCGTCGCCAGCCCAATTATTGAAACCACCAATGATACCCATGGTCTCAACCTTAGTGGCTGTGATTGTGCCTTCAGAGAGATTTACATCCATATAGTAAACACCTTCTCCGTCTTTTACACCGAGATTTCCATTGGCTACGCCGATAGCAGATTCTTTAAATGTAACGAAGGTACTTGCACCGATAGCGGTTTCCCAGTTATCTTTCGCACGCTGGAACTTGAACTCAAAGCCTGCACCATTAGGATCGGCCAAATAAACATAACCAGTGTATACGCCCTTTGCATCGTCTACGAGAGCAAGCTTCTGATCATTGGATTTCCAACCATCAGTACTACCGATGAAGTAGATGAATGGATCGTAGTTAACCTCCTCTATGGTATAAGAGTAGTCCATCATGTTGATGGTGAGCTTATACTTACCAGCCTTAGCAATCTTACCTGCCTTAGCTTCACCATTGGTCAGTGCACCAGTCATACTGTCGTCGCCGTCAACCTTAGGTCCTACAACACCTGGAGCCCAGAGGTCATCTGCATCAATATTTTTCTTAGGAATAATCTTCCAATACTGGTCTGCCTTTGTTGTCTCGAAGCTTACGGTGAAGATAGGATCCTCATACACGTCCTTGTCGCTGTGATTGAATGCCTTTGCAACTTCTTTTGTCCAACCATTTACGTCATCTGTAGTAAACATATCGCCAACGAGGTAATAACCCTCATCGATGAATGGAGCCTCAGGTATAGCCTTAACCTGGAAGTTTTCTGATGTAGCCATCTTAACCTTTGCGGCTGTTGAACCATTGCTTTGCCATGCGTCGAGTGTAGCATCAATGTCACGCTCTATTGGGCGTTTGCCATACGTATTTGTGATGTAATTTACCAAGTCAGCTTTTGCCATGTTACCATCAGCATCAATGTCGAATGACTGACCGCCTAAATTAATCTTGAAAAATGGAGCGTAAGTATCTTTGGTAGAAGTAGGAGCAACAATGCTCGCTACTTTTACCTTATCTCCTGTAACATCTTTCAAGTTGATGATACCTTCTGGAGTTACGCTACCGTCTCCAAATGCTACAGCTTCCTCCGTATCAGGATTGGACTGTGGATTAGCCCAGTCTGTGTAGTCTTCGGTACAAGATACCATAGACATCAGCAGGGTCATTCCCAATAATATTTTCTTAATCATAATTGTCTATACTTTAAGTGATTTACAATTTAACGATGCTGAATGCACCTGTGATGTCGTTGAATGAGATGACATACTTGCCTTCTTCCAAACCGATGTTCTTGCCACCAGCCTCACATTTACCGAACATGTTGATTTCGCCATCAGCTGTGCCATATCCCCAGTTTGTATCCCAAGAGCCAGCAATCTTGAACTTGAACTGTACGGTTTCGCCAGGAGCAACTTCCATTACATAGTACCAAGCGTGGTTCTCAACGCCCACAGTATTGTAAGGAAGCATTGGAGTGTCGCTTGCAAAATTGTCTTTTGAGGTTGCAATCTGGATTGTGCCATAGTCCTTCACCTCACCTTTGTACTCCTCCATTTTGGCTGTATTGTCAGCGGTATTCAGAGTAATGGTGTAGTAACCTGCTGTTTTAGGTACGATGTGACCACCATCTTTTCCTGTATCACCACGATAGACGATTGTACCTGCTTTACCATCATTGGCATTCATACTATAATCCCAGCTGAAGTTTGTAGGCAAAATCTTGAAACCTGCATCAGCGACCTCAGCTTTATCATTGTAATCACCAGTAAGGAAGTAGTTGGTGTATTCAATCTCACCTGTACCTGTCTTCTTATTGTAAGTTGAGGTTGGCTTTAAGAACATAGGAAGAGCATCCGTACCAACAAGTTTGTCATTTGCCCACTTGGCACCGAACATGTTTCCAACGAGATACCACATTATCGGAGTTGCATCCTTTACATCAACATAATAAGGTAATACCTTAAGATGGATGGTGTTTTTTGATGCGATAGGATTCAGACGGTTGTCACCCTCTTGTATGTATGCATTTATGCGGATATACGCATCCTGTTCAACAGGAACATAGTCTACAGGCAATTTCAGAACCTTTACCAGTGCCTTGTCTATTTCTTCAGCAGAGGCAGAAGTTTTACATACCTGCGTAGTGTGCTCAAGAACATCGTAATCTGCCACCTTTACACCATCTTTGTCTGCTGCAGCCTCATCTGCAGAAACTGTGAAAGAGTTGGTTGGAGATACCTGTATCTCGTATGTTACATTGATTGGAGCGTTGTCTGCAGTATACTTAGGCTGTGACCATGAAAGGCTAAGTCCTGTAGATTGCTTCAAGTCAATAGTAGAATTTACATATTCTGGAGTGTTCAACACAAAATCCGAAGGCTTAATCAGCGTAGGGTTTGAGTCGTTGTCATCCGAACATGATGCGAATAAGCTGATGATGCCGACAAGCAGAGCACCAATTATATATTTATTCTTCATATTGCGTTTACTTTTATAATTCTATTATACTTTAGTTTTGAACCTCGTTATATCCGTCAATCTGTGTCAGGTTATCGTTGGAAAGAAGCTCTGAAGATGGGAGAGGATATACATTAAACTTCTTGTCGAAGGTTGTACCATTCTTGCTTCCTGCCTTATATTCCCAATTGTATGTAGCCTGAGCACCACCAAACTGGTTGTAACGGATCAGGTCAGTACGACGTAAACCTTCGCAGTACAACTCACGGGCACGCTCGTCGAGTACGTCTTCAAGAGTATATGAAGAACGAATTTCTGCGTTAGCGCGGTCGCGAAGAGCATCAATCCATATCTTTGCTGAATTTGCATCATTAAGATGCAATGCAGCTTCTGCTGCGTTGAGGTAAGCCTCTGCTACACGGAAAAGGAAGAAGTCTGTATCTACAAATTTTGTGTCATGTGAATTGGCACCGGTAGAATATTGATTGTTCCATTTTACAACGTTGAGTCCATTCTTGAACGCTGCATTTTTACCCAAGTCTACGGTATGCATTTCTGGTTCTTCATCAGCCTTACCAGCTTTCTCGCCCCAGAACAGTGCACGATCATCTTTAGCTATTACACGAATTTCAGCTGCAGTTTTGCCTTCAAATTCTGTAGGGTTATTAACAAACTTTTTCAAGAACGAAGGGCGTACACGCATTCCAGACCAGTTGAGCTCTGTTGTACCCATAGCTTTACCTGTAACAGTTCTTGATTGAGCATCTATACTTGATGCGATAAAGAAGAGTGATCCTCCGTAGCCCTGAGTATCGTTTCCATCCTGCATCAGAGGTAGAAGAGCCTCGCAACTTGCACCATTCGAACCATTGTCACCCATAAAGAGCAAGTCGTATGGCTTGTAGCCATTAGCCTTTGCCTCATTAGACATCTTGCTGTCATCGAAGAGCTTATATGGAGAATTGATAACCTTCTCGGCATATTCGAGAGCCTTATCCCAATATGGATTGTCCTGACCATTGTTATTGAGGTATGTACCAGCATTGAGGTACAGACGGCTTAAGAGCAACCAGCATGTACCTTTATCTATGCGGCCATAGTCTGGATCTGTGTCTGTCTCTGGCTTTGCCTCCAACAGGTCTGGCTCTGCAGCTTCCAATTCGCTTTTTACCCAGTTGAATAGGAATTCACGACCCATCTGAAGGAGCTGTGCACGAGTGTAACTCTTACTTGCATCATACTTTTCATTGTAGGTGTGAGCCTGGCGTGGAGTTTCTTCCGAAATCTTATCTGAGAAAGAAGGATCTCCCCAGAAATCCAGCATTAATAAGTATTGGTAAGCACGGATAACACGTACCTCTGCATACTTCGCCTTATCTTCTTTTGCAGCCTCGAGACCTAAGAAATGATTCTCGTACGAAATGTTACTCATCATACGATAGTAAAGAATCTTCAGGTAATCATTATCTGGCGCAAACTCATTGTAACATGTTTTTGTGATACCACCATCTGACCACCAGCAGATAGATTCGTCTGTAGGTAATTCGTTGAAGTAATATAGGTTACGTATCAACGTAGATTTACCATTGTCGTCAACTTTGAAATCTGCGTTACCATCATTACCTTCCATAATAAGACCCGCATAGCACTTGCTATACAAGCCAATAATGTTTGCATTAGCATCACCATTTGGATCAATGTTTCCCTTGTCCAAATCATCCATGCAAGAGCACAAACTTGCTGAAAGCAGAAGAGCTGCAGCAGGGACGATTGTTTTGAATTTATTGAGTTTCATATTGAAATCTATTTTAAATTGTTAGAAGTTGAGGTTCAAACCGAGCAGGAATGTGCGGCAGCGTGGATATACGTTGCTGTCCTTACCTGATGTCTGTTCTGGCTCGAGACCTTTGTACTTTGTGATAGTAAATACATTAGAGCATGATGCGTAGATACGACCTGAGATACCCTTGTAGTTACCCATCTTCAATATATTGTCAAAATTGTAGCCCAAAGTAATGTTGTCACACTTCAAGAAGCTTGCATTCTGTACAAAGTAATCGGTAAGAGGATAGTTGTAGGAAGTCCAGCCTAAAGCAGTAATATCCTTTGTACTATTCTCATAATATCCCTTTGGATTACAGAGTACAGAAGTGTTAGCCTTGCTTTCTGCATATCCATTGTAGAGATAGTTTCCGAAACTTGCACGGAAGTTACTTCCGAGATCCCAGTTCTTGTATGAAACCTTGAAGCTGAAACCGCCTGTCCAAGGAGCTACGATATTCTTATAGAAGTATTTGTCGTTCTCGTCAATAGCACCATCACCATTGCGGTCTACATAGCAACCCATGATAGGACGTCCGTTTTCATCGTATACCTGCTGGTAAACCAGGAATGAGTTGGCTGGCTTACCTACCTTATGATAGGTGATTGGCTGATCCTGACCTACCGTCATTCCTGCTTCAATCATATCGCGACCACCTGCAAGTTCTGTAATCTCGTTCTTGTTGTAGGCAGCGTTTACGCTCAATTCTACAAACCAATCCTTGGTCTGGATAGGACGACCTGTTACTGCAACCTCAAAACCCTTGTTCTCCAAGGTACCTGCATTCTTCATAAGAACATTGCTGAAGTTCTGTCCTGCAGGGATGGTAGTTGTACTGAGCAAGTCTGTTGTCTTGCGATAATATGCATCAAAGTTGATGGCAAGTCTCTGGTTGAACATACCGTAATCGAGGCCGACGTTCCATGTAGTAGTGGTCTCCCATGTCAGGTCTTCATTGTAAGCCTCTGGACGATAGAGCAGACCAGGGTTGTTTTCTTTACCACCGATAGGATAGAGGTAGTGTATGCTTGTACTCTTCTTGTACATAGGAGTATAGAATTCTTTACCTGTATCCTGCTGACCGGTCTTACCCCAACCCAGACGAAGTTTCAAGTCGCTGATAGCGTCAACATCTTTCAGGAAACTCTCTTCTTTAATACGCCATGCGAAGGCTGCTGCAGGGAAGAAACCCCAACGATGTCCGTCAGCAAAGCGGCTAGAACCATCATAACGTGCGGTAAATGTAAGGAGGTAACGGTCCAACAAAGAATAGTTGGCACGTCCATACCAGCTCACGAGATAAGTCTGACCTCTCCATCTGCTGGTATCGTAAGATTTTTGTGTGCCAGCAAGAGCTTCACCCTTATCATTCTTTCCTTCGTAGGTAGATGGATACATGGTTCTGTCCCATTTGTCTCCCCAATATTTCATGTGGCTATACTCGTAACCGGCTGTGATATCGAAGTGGTTAGCCTTGTTGAAGTCCTTGGTGTACTGAGCATAAGCTGTTGCTACAACGTTATACTTCTTTTCTGTGTTTTCGCTGTCGCCACCATAGTAGAATGCGTAGGTAGACTGTGGATTCATGTGATTGTATTCACCACCAGTGGTATATTCACCAGCTAAGTTGACATGCAGATGCAGGTCTTCGAAACCATGAATCTTATAGTCAGCCTCTACGTTACCCAAAAGAACATGTGCACTCTTGTCAAAGCCGTAGTTCTCTACCTTTTCAACAGGGTTGGCAGGAGCGTCAGAATTACGATCGTATGGGAAGGTCTTGTCGTATGAGTCAACAGGATTTACCCACTGCCAATAGCCACCCCAGTTCTTGAATTTCTCGTCACTGCTCTTAACAGGACGGGTAGGGTCCATTGTGATAGCTGCACCAACGGCATCCTGTCCACCAGGAACTGTCTTTGAGTAAGAATATTTACCATTGACATTCAGGTTGAGGTGTTTGTTGAACAAAGAAGGACTGAGATTGAATCCTGCTGTAACACGCTTATAGTCAGAACCCTTCAGAATACCTTGCTGGCCTGTGTAACCAACGCTGACACGGTAAGGCATTGACCATGATTTGTTGTTGATGCCACCTGACAAGCTGACATTATGCTCATGGCTTACTGCTGCACGGTAAATCTCATCCTGCCAGTCGGTATCGTATGTACCGGCAGCATAGTTAGGTGTACCATCAGCATTGTATTCCTTCCAGCCTAAGCCTTTATAAGCTTTAGAATCTTCGCCATAATAATTCTTGATGAAGTCTGTGTACTCAGAAGCATTCATCACATCCAACTTCTTACCGATAGTACTTACAGAGACTGTTCCATTGTAAGAAACCTGTGGTTTCTGACCATTACGCCCCTTCTTAGTGGTAATGATGATGACACCATTAGAACCACGGGAACCATAGATAGCGGTAGCCGAAGCATCCTTTAATACGGTGAAACTCTCGATATCGTTAGGATTGACAAGAGAAAGAGGGTTGTTAACACCCTTTGTATCATTGTTATCCATAGGCATACCATCGATAACAATCAATGGGTTGTTGCTCGCAGTCAAAGAAGCACCACCACGGATACGAATCTGTGCACCTTCACCAGGAGCACCCGTTGCTGAGTTAACGTTTACACCGGCAATCTTACCCTGGATCATATCCTGTGCGGATGTAATGATACCATGGTTCTTCTCATCTGGCTTGAGTGCTGCGACAGAACCGGTCAAGTCGTTCTTCTTAGCCACACCATAACCGATGACAACGATTTCGTTCAAAGACTTAGAGTCATCTTCCAAGGTAATGTTCATGTTACTAGATGCCTTCACAGTCTGTGGTGTCATACCCAGATAGGTGAATGTAATCTTGGCACCTGGCGCTGCGTCTACTGAGAAGTTACCATCCATGTCGGTAATGCCCACTGCCTTACCGTTAACTGTAATGGTAGCACCCATGATAGGCTCACCAGAAGCAT
>ERZ1026878.1157-NODE-1157-length-16901-cov-10.324528_pt1 | contig 16901 bp, 7 predicted proteins | sample MGYA00380169_ERZ1026878 | MGnify/ENA primary metagenome ERZ1026878 (study PRJEB33269, sample SAMEA4719805) | human gut metagenome | biome: human-associated habitat; feature: organic feature; material: feces | place: Cameroon | collected 2013-10 ...
TAACCAGTAAACTTTCCTCATTCTTCTCTCAAACACTTTTTATATGTACTTTCTATATCCAAAAGTGTATCATTCCATTTATTATGGTATAAAATTTTATTTAGATTCCCGTCATTTATATCCTTCCTACTTACTGTGACAGTGTATTCCTTACTCATATAACGTACTATGATATATGAAGTTGTATTTATAGCACCACTATGTTCTGACACTATTTTATATGACTTAATTGGACCCGATTTAATTGCTTGAGTATCGTAATAAACAACTATAATACTGTAGAATAAATATATAATACAGCCAGAGATCATCAATAGAAGATATCTACGAACTCGTTTGTATTCCATTTTATTGACCGCCATAATCTTTAGGTAATTGTGATTGTACTTTCTTTCCAACTTCTTTTTTTACCGTCTCTACCCTTGTTGTAAATGAGACCAAAGTCTCATATAATGCTCTCGCTTCTCTCATTGCTGATTTAGCATTTCTAATTAATTTCATGTTAGGAGTTCTACGTGACTGTAATTTTTCTAATTTATGTAAAGCAACACTATAGTTATGCCTAGCCTCTGCTGTTGCTTTTTTTAGATAGCTTGACGGGAGAATATGTCCAACTCCTTTGCTTATAAGAGTTTCTGCTATGATGGACTTCACAGACATTTCTTCTTTATTTATAACTCTCCCTACAACATTTTCGAGACCTTCCAATAAGAAGCCAATCCCCTCTTTAGCTATAAACTTTGCTACAGGGTTTTTAATAATCTTCACAATGCTTGAAATGCCATTATTGATGGCACCTTCCGCTGCACCTGTTGCAATACCCCATGTGATGCTCAAATAATCTCTCCCCTCTAATTCTTTATTTGCATTGATGAAAGAGTTTATAGAGACCTTATCCATCTTATCCATGATAATCGTTAAATATTGCGATAATCCACCAGCAAGCCCTCCGATAATAACGCCATCAATCCCTATTTTTCCATCTTTGTCATAGTATCTAATAGGATTATCAGAACAATAGACATAACTAAGTAACGTTGGCTTTGTGAGGCTCATTGGATCCACCCCATACCAAATACTAGCCACAGGATTCAAGTACCTTGCACCATAATAGTACAAGCCTGTCTCTTCATCGAACTGTTTGCCGTTGAACTTATATGGTAGTTCTTCACTGCTACTATGTTCATCCACTAACAGCTCACCGTATGGCAAGTAGGCATCATACTGCGTGATGTTGGCTTCGTCGTCTGTGATGTAAGACGTTGAGCCGAGATGGTCACTGTGATAGAAGAAGGTTTCCTCCTTCGTTGTGTCGTTTGGAATATAGCCATAACCAGCCTGTGGATCATCAGGATTGCTTGGGTCATTCCAGCTTACAGGTGGACCAGGGTTGGTATTCGGCGTAGTGTTCGGGCGTGGAGTCTGAATCCAACCCTGTGGCACATCATGGTTACCGAGTTCTGTGAGGACGGCATTATAACCAACACCCGTGTTCTCTGGATCACCGTACGCACCCTTTTCTGTCGGTACACCTGGTGCAATGCCCTGCTGCTTATAGTATGCCTCTTTCTGCTTCTGAATCTGATTCATACGTTCAGCATAGTCCTGCTGACCAGCGGTGACGTATGAACCGTTGCGTCCGTAAACGTTGTTAAACAATCCTGTACCGATACGGCTGGCGATTCGTTTGTCACCAAGAAAGTAATGCTTTGTGAAGCGGTTCTTGTTGACAGAGAGGATACTTGCAGGATAAAGCGTGAAGTTGTCCGTCTCATGGAAGGTGATACCCTGTGGCGCACCATTGATATACACACCCTCCATCGTTCCGTAACTCTTCATGATACGTTCACCGGCAGCGTTGTAAGTGTAACGGCTTGTCTTGCCATTGTCAGAGAGAACCATCAACCGATTATCCTCATCCCAGTACATCTCACGGGTAGTGTTCGTAGAGTCGTTCGTTACCAGAGTTGGATTACCGTTGGCATCATAGGTGTAATGGTCGTGACCAATCTGCGTTGGAGCCGTCGGGTGGTTACTGTCCTCGTATTTATAAGCGAAGTTATAACTCTTGGCTGTGTTCGTAGAGTCTACCTTCTGTACCTTAGTGAGCGGTTCACTCATCCGTCCGAACGACATTACCATATCGTAACTTGCACTTTTTGCCTTACCGTTTGCATGAACAAGGCGGTTCAGTTCGTCATACTCATACGTATGCGAACTCTTTCCGCCCAGCTTCGCCTTGTTGAGTTTTGTCAGCGATGTTGGGTTGGCGGCATTCGTAATACCGAGGATATTATCCACGGCATCATACTGGTACCTGTTCTCCATCACAGTCTGACCGTCCGCTGTAAGGTTCATCACCTGCAGACGTTCACGCTGCTTGTCGTAGGTATAGGTAGTCTCCGTGCCATTACCGAGTTTCGTATAGACCGTATGACCCTCCTTGTCGTAACCTATCCTGTCAACAATAACGCTCTGACGTCCCTGTTTATTGCTCGTCATGCTCTCTACCTGTCCAGCCGCATTGTAGTGATAAGTCACCACTTCACCATCAGGATAAGTCATCGTCTGCACACGGTTCCAGCTATCATAGGTGGCACCATAGACATAAGTCCTGATATCCGCCACACTCGCCATGACTGTACGGACAGTCTTCGTCACCTCACCCTGTCGACCGTAGTAGTAGGCTTCACCGCCACTCGCATCCTCTACGAGGGCAAGACGACCGGCACGGTTATACTTATCGCCAGCCTTACCATAGGTATAAGTAACACGATTAAAGAGGTTTTCTGGATAAAGCACCTCATGCATATTCAGGCATATACTGACGAAAGTCTGTGTACTTCACTACTATTATTTTCTTATATATGGAGAACCTTCATTACTTATTATGTCGTAATATATGTTTTCCTGTCATATCATCAAAGTAATACGTAAATCCATACACAGATAGAAAATAAGCTATATTGTATGCTTCTTCTTCCGTTTTTACATTCATAATAAATGTATCTGAATATTTGTCTAAACTACAAAATTGATCTAATAAGCTCTTGTAACCTCCTTTATCGTAGATCATTTCTATCTTTCTATTTACATGAATTTTTTTTAAATAAAACTCAAATTCTACGGTCTCTTGAAAATCAGGAAAAATCTTTCCGGAGAAAACAAGTTCCTCGAATTTCACGTAAGAATAATATACCCCTTTATATTTTCTTGTGAATAAATCATGAAGCTGCACCCCATTAAACACATATAAATGCCCATCATTCCCTCGTTGTATATGTACATCTCTACCTTTCGTAATGATTTCGTAGATGCTGCTACTGTTTTTTTCAAATGACACATTATTCTTTTTCCTGTCCGTCTTACAACCAGCAGAAAATAGACATATAACAGCTATTAATAATAAGCTATATTTATGGTTTGATGTTTTCATTTTTCAAATCTTCTTTATTGATTGGCATACCACCATATGAGGTTCTTAATTTCCTTTTTTCTATTTTACGTGCATGATTCTCCGCCTGGACTCCTCGTATTTCAGCAATATCGACATTATGACTTTTTCTCTGCTTATCAGGATTACCCGATATAATTCTTTTATCAAAGTCGTACATGTGCTGCATTTCGTGGGCCATTATATCCAAATCGGTTAAACCTATTGTTGAGAATGCTGGTTCTTTCTCATTTTTATCAAAATTAATGAGCGTTATTGTACTTATAGAATTCAATGGTGAAACTCTGCTACCTATTTCTTTTTCTTCAAATATATAATGTGTTTTAGCATTGGGACTTTCTGATAAATGTTTTAAATTACCTGATAGTTTTTTATCTCCACTACTTTCTATTTTCCTTAATGCCGCTAACACGCGATACATGGTCCTATTTATACTCTGCTTTGAAGGATTATACCTTACATTGGTTCTATATATTTTCCCATTTTTACCAATATTTGCTCTCCAGAAATTACCTCTATAGTACTGATATATCGCAGAACCTGTAACAAATACTATTTTACGGCCATCTGTGTCTTTTAATTTTACAGGATTCCCTGCGCAATACACATAGCTACCAATATTTAAATACTTCTCTACCAACGGATCCACCCCATACCAAATACTTGACATAGGATTCATATACCTTGCACCATAATAGTACAGTCCAGTTTCCTGGTCTAATTCCTTACCATTGAACTTGTACGGCATATCCTCAGATGAAGTATGTTCATCCACCAGTAACTCTCCGTATGGCAGGTAGGCATCGAACTGGGTGATATTGGCCTTAGCATCGGTGATGTACGAGGTACTGCCGAGGTGATCAGAGTGATAGAAGAAGATGTCCGCAGTATCTGTCGTATCAGCTGGGATATAGCCATATCCCGGCTGGGCATTATCAGGACTCTCCGGTTCACTCCATTGGATAGGAGGACCAGGGACATCACCTTTGCCGTTGAACTTCGGATGCTGTATCCAGCCTTCAGGAACGCTGTGGTCACCCAGGTCTGTAATGATGCTGTTGTAACCAATACCTGTATTATCCGGATCTGCAGTTGCACCCTTCATCGTCGGCACTCCCGGCGGTGTGCCGAGCTGCTTGTAATACTCCTCACGCTGCTTTTCTATCTGCATCATGCGGGCGGCATAGTCTTTCTGACCTGCCGTGATGTTGTTGCCGCCAATGCCATAGACATTGCTGAACCTGCCTGTACCAATCTTGGAGGCAATACGCTTGCTGCCAATGAAGTAGTGCTTGGTGAAGCGGTTCTTCGTGACAGTGATGATCGGAGCGGGATAAATGGTGTAATCCTCCGTCTCATGGAAGGAGATTCCCTGCGGAGCGCCATTGATATATACGCCCTCCAGATCACCGTGGCTCTTGACGATTCGCTCGCCTGCGGCATTGTAGGTATAACGGCAGGTCTTGCCGTTGTCAGACAGTACCATCAGTCTGTTGTCCTCATCCCAATACATCCTGCGCTCGGTATTGAGGCTGTCATTCTCCACCAATATCGGATTGCCGTTGGCATCATAGGTGTAATGGTCGTGGCCGACCTGCGTAGGGGCAGTAGGATGACTGTCGTCCTCATACCTGTATGTGAAGTCGTAAGACTGTGCCGTTCTTGTGGAATCCACCTTCTGCACCTTGGTAAGCGGCTCGCTCATGCGTCCGAAGGTCATCGCCATCTCATACGATGCACTCTTTGCCTTGCCGCTTGCCGTTATCAGACGGTTCAGTTCGTCATAGGCATAGGTATGGCTGAAGGCACCGCCCAGCTGGGACTTGCCGCCAGCCTTCGCAGGGTCTATGACATTGGTTATGCCCAGGATGTTGTCCACAGCATCATACCGGTACTTATTGGTCATGACCGCCGCACCGGCAGCCGCAAGGTTCATCTCCTGCAGGCGTTCACGCTGTCTGTCATAGGTGTAGGTGGTCTCCGTTCCGTTGCCCAGGCGGGTATAGACGGTATGTCCTTCCTTGTCATAGCCCACCTCTTCCACGATGGTTTCCTCCTTTCCTTGTTTGTTGGATTTGACACTAACAATTTGTCCTGCAGCATTATAGGCATAGGTCACAACCTCTCCGTCTGGATAGGTCATGGTACGCACACGGTTCCAGCTGTCGTAGGTAGCACCATATACATAGGTACGCACGTCGGCAGTGCTGACCATCACCGAGCGTACGGTCTTTACGACCTCTCCCTGATTGCCGTAATAATATGCCTCACCTCCCGATGCATCCTCCACGAGCACGAGTCTGCCGGCACGGTTGTACTTCTCTCCCGGCTTGCCGTAGGTATAGGTGACACGGTTGAAGAGGTTCTTCGGATAGAGAACCTCGCTCAGCCTTTCATAATCGTAGGTGTAGGTGACGGGAGCCTTGTCAGAAATGCTCTTCTTGAGTTCCGCCGTGAGCTTCGTCAGGAGATTGCCAGCCGCATCGTAAGTGTAGCTGACTTCACCTGCATCAGGGTGGTTTACCTTGAGCTTATGTCCCAAAAGGTCGTATTCGTAGGTTGTGACCTTGTCATTGGGATGATGAACGGTGGTTACTTGCCCTACGGCATCGTAGTCGTACTTCACGGTGATATTGTCGTCCGAGGCGTGTTGTACCGTTTCTCGATTACGTCCTTTCTCGTCGGTATAGCTCTCGGCATTGCGTCCGAGCGCATCGGTCACCCTTGTTTCGAGCATCGGCTCGCCGTCATGGGAAACGATACTGTATGCCGTCGTGGTGGTTGCCCCATCGGGCAGTGCAACCTTTGTCGTGCGGTCGTAGACGTCGTATTCGGTGGTTGCCTGCGGGTCGCCCGTGGCGGTGTTGTACGTACCGATGCTGCCGTAGCTCTCTGTTGTGGGATAGAATGCTTTTATGGTGCGACCGAAAGCATCGAGAATGGCACGGCCGCTGACAATAGATACCTTTTGATTGCTTCCGCCTGTCCACACCACGCCTGTCTGTTTAGTCTGCACGGCGCGCATCAGACTGTCGGCGAAAGTATAAATTTCGATGTCGCCCTCGGGTGCGTAATGCACCGTACGGGTATAACGACCGGCAGGATGATACTCGAACTTAATGGTATAAGGCTTGCCTGCGGCTATCTCTTTCGGACCGAGAATCGTGCTTTGGCGTCCCATGTCGTCGTAGGTATAGCGCATCTTGTTGCCGTTGAGGTCGGAAGTCTCTAAGGGCACTGCCCACTTGTAGTCGTAGACGGTGGAAGAGGTGTAACCGTAGGCGTCTTTTACGCTTGTCACCAATGCATGGAGCACATCGTCGTAAGTGTAGTCGTAGCGCATGCGCTGTCCCCTATGGTTCTCGGGCTTGGTGAGACTTGCAAGATTACCATAGGCATCGTAGGTCATATCGTAGACCGACGGTTTATCGCCGTTGTGCATGGTGATGTTGGTGATGTCACCATTGCCGTTGATTTGCGTGGAACGTTCGCGGTAAACCTTTCCTCCTTTATCTTTTACGGCGATGTGCTTGGGCACAGAGACGATGTAATTCGCCTGCAAATCGTGGTAGGCAATATCGGCATCTAATTCATAGTTCGTTGCCGTTTCCCTGTAGGAGGCAAGGTTACCGTATGCATCATAGGTATTGTGCACGGTGGTGCTCATGCTGCCCGAGCCGTTGTTGCCGTAAATGCTCTGCTTTACGGCAACAAGTGCCGGGAAGAATACCTCCGTGTCAGCCTGCTGTCTGAGCTCGTAGGTATTCTCCGTTCCCTGCAGCCTGCTACCTGCCGCATCGTAGAGCGTCTCGGCAGTGACAAGGTCGTGCATGTAGAAGTGTCGGTTGTGTCCGTACTCTGCCACCTGCTTGCGGTACACGGCATTGCCGTTCTGCGTGTCTATCTGCTTGGTAGTAACTTTCTCAAAACCGTAGAAGTCACGTTCTCGGCGGTCGCGATAGCCACCTTCATACTCAAACTCGTTGCGCATCTTGGTGGCTCCGTTCTCGGCATAGCCGCCCGTGGTCTCCACGGATGCCATCACCCAGCGGCGGCCAGGAGCGTCGTAGCTCGGTTCGGTCTGTCTGTATTCTACGGCAACATGTCCGCCGAAAGGCAGGGTGACACCCTTGAGCAGGTTGGTACGACCGGTGAGGTTGCGGCGCACCTTCATGCTGTTTTCACTGTCACTATAGACGAGGTCAGGCAGTCCGTCACCGTCTATATCCATCAAAGCCGCAGTCGTGCGATTGATACTTTCGCTATGTGACCCTTGTATGCTCGGTGTAATATTGATGCCGAAGCCGAACGGCAGCGGTATGCGGATGGTATAGGCCGTGCTGGCGTATGTGGCCACGGAAGAGCCCAGGTCGGCGGAAATCTCCGATTTCTTATGCAACTGCTCAGGTGCGGCAAAGCCGCTGCCCGTATTCAGTATAACCTTCAGGTCGCCGTTTCCGTCCTGCTCTACAAAGTCTGGCAGTCCGTCTCCGTTGATGTCATGGAAAGCACCCTTGCCGGAAGCGAGGCTACCCGTATCGTTCTGACCTGCTGATATGTTGAAGAGGCCGAGGACGGATACGCATACACCCAGTCCGTCACCGTAGTTGCTGTTGGAGCTCCGTTCCACGTCATTGATTCCCGACGGCATGGTCTCCGTGAAGGAATATCCCAGATTGTAGCGCACCTGTCCCCTGCAGACCATGTCTGGCAGTCCGTCTCCGTTGATGTCCTGCCAGCTGCGTACGGTCTCCGATGTGCCGCTTGAGAAATTTCCGCTGGCACTGCAGGCGCCCTCCGAGACGTTTCCGCTGAAGCTTGCTCCTTCTGCATTCTTTTCCAGCCTTCTCGTCTGCTGCAGGCTTGCCATGCTCCTGGCAAAGGAAGCCTTCGCCTGCTTGAGCTGAGCACCTAATTTGGAAAGGCTGTAGCTGTCGGGATCCATGCTGAGTCCGGCATCCCCGCCTATGTTTTCCGATTTGCCGCTGGATGCGGGTGATTCCACATCGTATTGCAGCCCGTCACCGGGTATTCCGGTCTGCCCTGTAAGCTGGGCCCTGACGCTGCCGTTCTCATCACGTATCCAGTCCGGATATCCGTCACCGTTGAGATCCATGACGGACACCGTTGTATAGGAATCCTGTCTGGTGCTGCTCCTGTTCACTCCGATGCTGGCTCCCATGGAGAATCCCAGGGAGTAGGTCTTTCCCGTGCTTTTCGATTCGGTCATCAGTACGGGTGCGGAAAGTCCCTCTCCATGTGTGCAGTAGCTGATGGAGTCAACGGTTATTTCATCCTCACCCAGTCTCGATGCACGCATCATCGTACCTTCCGTATAGACACTATCGGTGGCGCTGACATACTTTCCCGTCTTGGGACTGTATGCCATCGTAAAGAATTTCTGCCTGCTGATGTCGAGCGTATTTCTCTCGACGGCTTCCTCGTCGATTTTCCCGTCCCTGATGTATTCATTATGGTCAGGTACTCTCATCTCGGCAATTCTGACAGGCTCCTCTCTTTCATTGCTGTTCCATGCGAACTGGCCCCATCCCCTGTAGAGCATTCCGTAGTCGAAGCGGTTGAAGCTGGAGAATACGGATGCGGGAATGGTTCCGACAGGTACTGCCCGGCGACCGGTCTCCAGTTTCCTTCCGTCTGCACCTGTCTCGTAGAGTATGGAGTCGCGGAGGATGTGCAGCCGGGCGACCGGAGCGTTGTTCAGTTCATTGGATACGGAAAAGCTCACCTGTATTTTCCTTGCCGAAAGTCGCGGGATGAGGAAGTCGCCGTCCACGGCGGTACTGTCTCCCCAGAGGCGGTTGGCGCCTGTCATCGTATAATCCCTGCGGTAAAGCAGCGTGCCCGTCTCGTCCTTCAGTGTAAGGTGGACGGTGGCAGGTTCTGTGTCCTTGTCCGAAGAGCGGACGGTCTGGAACTCGGGAACAAGAACCAGCCTGTTTCCCCAGACGGAGTCACGGGTAGCGAAGTGAATGAGTGTATCCCTTGCCGCAGCGATGTTCTTGTTGAACATCAGGCGCTGCGGGGCAAGCGTGTATCTGGTGGTGTCGCTGCGGAACACGGGATTCCAGCTGATGTGCTGCCAGTTGACGGGACTGTTTGTCCTGATGATGAAGTTCACCGTGGCACTGTCTGCAGCCTGAGAACGGAATTCGCCCTTGAAATTTCCAGCAAGCACGGTGTCGGCAGGCAGGAAGAGGCTTCCTACTTCCGTCTGCTTGCCGGTCTTGTCCGTCCTTACCACAGAGAGGGTGAGGTCATCGCCCGTCTTCTGCTTGCTGAAGCTGCCTTCATAGGATACCGTTCCGTCCACGGCAAGCGGTGCTGCGGACATCTCTCCGGCGATGTGGTCCGAGGAACAGCGGTAATGTCTCAAATCCTCTCCGGCATAGGTGCCTGCCGCAATGGAAGTGTAGATGATGTCCTGATCCCATTCGACCGCATCCCCCATACCTGAATATCTGGCATTCACGCGGAAGAGCAGGAAGTCGCCCGGTCTGACGGTAAGTTCTTTTTCCGGTACCGTGACGCTGCCGGATTGCAGGAGCGTGTCTTTCCACAGTACGTTGTCATTGTGCTGCATGCTCAGGCTGACACCGTCACCCAGGTCTGACGGCTTGCTGACCGTAGAGGTCACTTTCACAGTTCCTGCGTATGGGGCACGCCATAGGCGCACGGCATCGTGCAGCGGGAATTCCCGTTCCAGGGAATCCCTGATGGCATCATAGTCGGGCAGGAATGCGGAATCTATGCCCTCCGCATTTCCCGTGATGGGATTTCCCGTATTGCTGCTCGTGCTGCTGAAGCTTACATCCCTGCCGTTTGTATGGTTGAAATATACCGTACCGTTGCAGGCGATGTCTATCAGCCCGTCGGCATTGAAATCCTGGAAATAGGTCTTGTTCTTGCTCTGGTCGGTGGTCTTGCTTACGGCGTAGCCGGCACTTGCCGGGCCGAAGCCTGCAGCCACGTTCGCATTCCTTGTGTTGCTGGTGGTTGTTCCTCCGGTGAAACTGCTGATGCCCCTGATGACCATCTTCTCTCCGAAAGACGGATGGCTGAGGTCCCTGTTCTGGTTCAGCCTGTAATACAGTTTCCCGTCTGCACCTTTCCAGACCTTGTCTGGCATGCCGTCTCCGTTGATGTCAACGAGGGCAATGCGTCCTTCGTTGTCCGACTTGGAATAGGAGTAGGAACCTCCTGCATTGACCGATGCCGGTCCCCAGCCGGCTCCGACCATGACTCCGCCGCCCACGGTGTTTCCCCTGGCAGAGCCGCCGCCGAGAAGCGACATGCTCTCGTCAAGGTTTCCGATGTGGTAGCTGACAAGTCTGCCGCAGTCGTCCTTCTCTGCCGTATAGACTTCGGGGGTATCGGAGAAGATACCCTGCGCAATGTCGTTGTAGTAGCTGAAGCCCTGTGCCGCCACGCGCCTGTCCCTGCTGTCTTTCTGCACGATGCTGTCAAGAAGGGTCTTGGAGAAGGCGCCTTCCCTGTAATGGAACGCATAGGCACGCAGCTGTTCCCCGTCATACATCACTTCCACGCGTTCGAGCAGGGCATCGTCTGTCTGCAGTATACCCAGGCGCCCGTTTCTGACGGCATCCTTGCGTCCGGTTGCTGCATATGTGAACCTGACGCTGTAGGGACCTTCCTCATCCCTGTAACCCGTATAGCGGTAGATGTCGGGGTAGAGGTTGTTCCCTTTCTTGATATACCTGTAGGATATGGTGTTGCCGTGGGCGTCCTGAGTTCTGCAGAGCGCCCAGCGCAGGATGTTCCCTCGGGCATCTTTCAGCACGGCACCTTCATCCACCACGCCGTCCCTGCCGCCAAAGAAGGATACCGTTCCGTCCTTGGAGGTTACTTCCCAGGTATAGTTCTGCGGGGAATCACCCCTGCGGATGATCCTGGCGAAACCGCCCTCGGTGAGCGGGCGGAAATGTCTGTCCTTCGTTCTTGCCGGTGCATCGGCCGTGCGGTAGGTGCGGCCGTTGAGTCTGCTGCCCAAGAACAGGTAGCTCTCGCTTTCCCTTTCCCTGTCAAAGCGTGGCACGCCCCATCGGGTCTCGATGTCAATGCTCTGCAGGGGAAGATTCCAGCCGTAGCCGGCATAGGAGGAACCGCCGTCGCTACTGTACTGCAGGCTGACACCGGGCTGCATGCCGGCTCTTCCGGCTGGCAGTTCAAACGGATAGTCCAGTGATGCTGTTCCGCTCTGGTTGGCGGATGGAACGCTCACGGCCGTAATGCCGGCACCGGGGTCGGCTGCCTTGAGTTCGCTGATACCCGTTGGCACATAGTTCTGGGTCTCGGGATTCTCGGGCACCTTGATGATGCCGTTGATGACGTCGGTGAAATGCGATGTCTCGGCCACGACCAGTTCCCTGTCCTTGTCCAGAGCCTTGTGCCGCAGCATTACCCACCTGTCTTTCAGTCCGTCATAAAAATAGGTATGGATATCCTCGGCTGTATATCCCTGTGGTATGAGGGTACTGTCATAGGGTACGGTGATGCTTGCCAGCGAATGTACGAAGTGCTCTCCGTGCGGCAGGAAGCGGTAGCCGGCGATACTGTTCTTCCGGCTGGCAGAAATGGTAGGATTACTCCTGTCTGCCGTCACGTTCACCATGCCTGCAGGCAGGTGGGGAAGTTCGCCCTTGCGCAACGGTGTAATGCTCAGGATTCTGGCATGGTCCATACTGCCGCGGGGAACCCTGAGTTCCGCACGTCCTACAGACAGGGAGTCTGCTTCCATACCGGTGAAGTACTTGCTTACCGTACGTTTCCGGAAATTCTGTAGATCCGCCGCTGCATTTTTCCCGGTGGTCTGTTCCGGCCGGATGCCCCTCTCCCCGGTAGGGAGAATGGTGTCTCCGGCTGTCTTCTTTATGAGGCTGTCTTCAGCAGAATACTCTCTGCTGTCCTGGATGCGGTTGCCGGAGATTCCCTTACTGCCGTCATTGCAGGATGCAAGCAGCAGGATGATTCCTGAAACCACAACGGATAGGAATATGTTTCTTTTCATGTTCTTCTACTTTGATATAGTGGTTGGTTCCGTTTATTTTCTGACGAGTCTGATGCTCTTCCTGCTGGTCCCGCTCTTCATCTCAAGAATATAGATGCCGTTCAGGGGCAGATAGAAGCGGGTGGCATGGTAGGTATCTGCCGTGCGTTTTTGCATCTGCATCAGGGCACCGTCCGGTGAATAAAGACGCAGTTCCAGCGGGAAGGATCCGGACATCTCCACACGTACGGAGACGTCGCCGTCTTCTGTCGGATTGGGAGAAACGTCATAACGTGAGAAGATGTCTCCTGCTGCCGTAGATACGTCAAGCGTGCGGATTGTGGTACATCCCTCGCCGTCGGTCAGTTCGAGGAGGTATCTTCCGTCCCCGTCAAGCGTGACGCTCTCTCCGCTCAGGTATCTGCCCTCTGGAGTCTTCCAGCGGCAGGTGTAGCTACCTCGCGTTTCAAGATGATACTCGCGTGAAGCACCTTTGGAGAACTGGACATCCTGGAGCTCCGGCATGTCTGCCATGTCGGCATTGGATACCATGATCTCGCTGGAGAGGGTCTTGCCGTTACGGTCCCTGGCAGTGAGGACGTACAGCCCCTGCTGCAGGTCTTTGACGGTGAGAATGCTGTCTTCGGTGGAAAGGCTGCTGATGATAGTCCCGTCAAGGCTGACCGTGACACGGTATGGTGCACTGCCGCCTGTCAGGAGTATCCTGAGCCGTCCCCTTTCTGCCGTGGAGCAGCAGGGACGTTCCGTTTCAACGGTCGCAAAGAAGTCTTTGGCGATGCGTAATGTGAAGATGCTTTCTCCGGCAGCGGCTGCTATACCGTCAAAGACGATGCTGTCGGCATGGCTGTCCCTGGCCCTGTAATAACGTATCTGTCCTACAGGAAATCTGCCCGTTCCGCTCTCATCTACGGCGAGGTAGTATTCCTCACCTGTTTCGAGCGGCTTGAGACTGCGGATGCATCGGGTATCGAAAGTAAGGGCAAGAGGTTCCGTCTGGCTGCCCACCATTGAAGCTGCCCACCGCCGCTGCATCCATTTTCCGTTACCTTTGTCTGCAGCAAAGGAAAGTAGCCTTGCATCATCGCCCCAGAGAAAGCTCGTACCTTCGCTGACGGACCGGGTGGATACCCTGATGACGGCTTCCTCCTCGCTGCTTTCACCTGTAGTCTGGTCAAGCTTCGAGACTGCATCGCCGATGATACCCGCAATGCGGTGGTTGTATGCCCTGAGCCTGTAGTGGTTGCGGATGATTTCACCTCTGGAGTTGAAGTATGAGTGGGCAAGGGTGATGCCGTGGCGCAGGGCAAGGGCACTTTCCACTCGCATGCGTTCGGTGGTGGTGAGGGCACGGTCATAGACGGCATATTCCACCATGCCGTCCCTGAGGTTTCTGACAGGAAGTTTCTCCCCGGTCATTTTACCGATACTGAGCGTTCCCTGCGTTCCGTCGGCAGAAGAGCAGCTGTAGGAATACAGGCGCAGCTGCGGTAGCGTGTCACGTCCCGTATAGTTCATGAAAGTTCCTCTGGCAAGGTTGGCGGAGCGTGCCGTGGTCTGTACACGACCGGTCTTGCCGGAACGCGTGCTGACATTCCAGAGCAGCTGCTCGCTCCCCTGCTGTATCCTGCCTACACCGACAAAGGTCATTCCGCCGGTACCGGAAAGCTGTGCTGTTCCGTTATCCTTGCCCGTTGCCCATTTTACGGGACCGGCTACGCCGCCAGGAGACTGTGCCTGGACGGCGGCGGAAAACAGAAAGAGAATTACTGTTATATTGAATACTGTATGTTTCATCGTCATTTCTTTTTGTTCAGGAGTATGGTATAGCCGACTGTCAGCTGGAGCAGGTGACTGTTGTTCGTTGCTCTGTGATAGCCGTAGGGGTTCTCTTCCGTCCTGATGAGATTCCCGGCGCCGTAGCTGTATTGGAGGCTGGCTTCGATTCCGTTTCTGAAGGATGAATATCCTATTTTCAGCAGGGGCATGAAGTGAGGGCGTGCCCGGAGTGATTCTCTTAGATGTTCCCGGGTGAGTCCGTCTGCCGGTGCAAATTCTGCAGCACGGTTGCTTGAAAAGTCAATGCCGCCCGGGTTAATGGGAATGCCCACACCGACACCGGCACCCATGTAGAAATCGCTCAGCAGGTAAAGACGTACTGAAGCCTGGGGCAAGATGAGATGATAGCGGAAGGCGTTTTTCTCGTCGGTTCCGTCAATTTCCTTATGCTCCTTCAGGGTGGATGACAGGCATGTGTAGTCTGCAGCCAGCTCTATGCCCAGACGGTCGCTTCGCCAGAGGGCGAAGACACCTATCGCAGGAACTAACGAACCGCTCTCTTCCATGGTGTTGCGTGGACGGAAGGAACCGTCTTCAATAAGGGCTGCGAGATTTCCGATGGAACTGTATCCGATACCGGCGCGCATGCCGATACGCAGCTGGTAATAACGCTTGTGATGGAAGATGAGTCCCTGTTCTGGGGAGCGGCTGGTTTCAGCCGGATCCTTGACAGTTTCTACAAAACCAGGTTCTTTGGAAGGCTGCACTTCGAGGCTATCCTGCACAGGAACCGCTTCTTCTTTCTTTTCTTCAACAGCTGCTTCTTGGGTAGGAAGAGGAATATGGGTGGCTGTCACCTTCTTTCCTGATTGTTTTCCTGCTACCTTTTTCCATACTATGGGGAAGACGGCTGATGAATCCATTCTGGCGGACTCATGTGGGGGTGAAACACGGCTTGTTGCCGGTGGTGGCGGTTGCGGCGACGGCACTTCTTTCCTGTCTTGCCCGCAAAGCCGCAGGCTGAGAATGATGATGATAATGACAAGGAATGCACCTGTGCCGCGGATGACATTGCGTTGGTTAGAATTCATCATGAGCTCTTATATATATTAAAATGTGTATGTGTGTTGGACAGATTAGTCAGACCAGAGACTTTCTGTTCTTATTTGATTTTGATCATATAACCCACAGTCAGTTCAATCTGCTGGTTGTGGTTGTCCTGTTCCACCCAGTTGTAGGTGTTGGTTTCTGTCTTGATGCTGTTGGTCAGACTGTAGTGGTAGCGCAGATCGACCGTCATGCCAAAAGGGAATTCATAGCCGATACCGCCACCCAGGGCAGCATCAGGACGGCCTTTCAGTTTGTCCCTGAGCAGCCGCTCGGTCTCTTTCACGCCCGGATAGCCCAGCGCTGAAAACTTTTCGTCTTCCTGATTTCCCGTATAGGAGAGATTGTCGGGAGAGAGGTTGGCACCTATTCTTCCGCCCAGAGAAACATGCAGGGAATTCCTGCCCCTGAAAGGATAGAGGTTCAGATAAGCGGCAAGTCCCAGATGATGGTAGCGGGTGGAAAGCGTGTAGTTCAGCTCGTTCCTGTCTTCGTAACGCACCCTGGCTGTCTTGTTGTAATAGGTGATGCCTGCTTCCACGCCGCAGAGACTTCCCGGCTCTCTGTAAAGGAAAAACAGTTCAGCACTTGGTACGAAAAGCCCTTTGTTGTCGAACGAATAGTTGGAATAATAATTCTCACTCACCAGTATCCTGTCTATATGGTTGTTGATACTGTAGCCGCCTCCCAGACGGATGCCGGCATAGAAGGAGTTCTCCTGGGCACTCAGTGAAAGACAGCAAGTGGACAAAAGAACGGTTAACTTAATTCCTGTATTCATAAATCTGAATTTATTATTTAATTTCATCCTGAATTTAAAGTTCCTCATTATTCTGTGACTCTCGTCAAATATGTTGACAGCAGAAACATTGGGGCACTTTTAGGGTTAATCGAAACTTGTATTTGGCTTTACATGTCTCAATTAAACTCATTATTACTTTTACTGACAGAAGATTACTTAGAGCCTTGCCGAAGTATGCTTTGCCCTGTGTAGTCCTGCCTGCTATACGAAGTAGGATCATTCTTCCTTGTTCCATATTTGTGGGAGCAAAGGTAATGATTTTTAAGTAAACTGCCAAAAAACATATCATTTTTATATAAATCTTTGTGCAAATTGTGCAAAAAGCAAATATATTCTGCATTTTCTTACGGAAAGCGGTTAATTTAGTACTTTATTGTGGGGTTGACTATATAACCTTTTGCTAATGCCAATTGCTGGTTGGATAGATATACAGCCAAGCATTAAAAATGAATGAAGAAGCGCTTCGTTAGAGAGCATATATATGTGCTCACTTTGAGGTATTGCTTTCACATCGGAGGGTGTATCATGGAATTATGACACACCCTCTTTTTTTCTTGAATTCAACAAGATTATTCCCGGATTTAACAAAAGGCATAGGAAGAACATAACATACTATACATATCCCTAACCTAAGACTATTCCTGATATTTAATCTGGAAGTAATCGAGCAGACGCTTATAGAAGTCCTGTGCAGTAAGACAAGTATCCATCAGATA
>ERZ1026878.1161-NODE-1161-length-16827-cov-10.351777_pt1 | contig 16827 bp, 13 predicted proteins | sample MGYA00380169_ERZ1026878 | MGnify/ENA primary metagenome ERZ1026878 (study PRJEB33269, sample SAMEA4719805) | human gut metagenome | biome: human-associated habitat; feature: organic feature; material: feces | place: Cameroon | collected 2013-10 ...
GTCCATTTATAGGCAGACCATTTGATGATAATTGGGGACTTGAAGATCCAACTGGAAAAAGCGATGAGGAATTTAAGATAGTCATTGAACAAATAAAGCATGATATTTTGGAGTTAAAAAGTAGATTGAACCATAATGAGATTAATATAAGTTATTTTAAAAGTATCATAGATCAGGATAGAGCCGCAGTCGTTATATGCAATCTTAATCATGAAATAATATATATGAATCCTGCTGCGGTTGTTAATTATGGAAAGCGTGGCGGAGGCAAGCTGATTGGCAGAAGCCTGCTGGAATGTCATAATAAGGAATCACAGGAAAAGATAAGACAGGTGACAGAATGGTTTGCACAGGACGAAAGCCATAATATTGTGTATACATTTCATAATGAGAAGCAGAATAAAGATGTATATATGGTGGCACTTAGAGATAGTGGCAAGCTGATTGGATACTATGAGAAGCATGAATATCGAGATAGAGAAACAATGAAAATGTATGATTTATGGTGAGTTCCAACTAATGAGGAAGTAATAAAAAATATTGTAGACTGCTTTCTGTGCAAAACCAATGTTCATGTCAGATATCAGAGATACCTTGATGACTGCTATTGGCCAGATGCAGGCAGATACGTGCTCTGAATGATCCGGTACTGGCTGGAATCAACATTTTTGCCATGACTGCAAATGCATTTGATGAGGACAGAAAAAAGCACTGGAATGCGGTATGGATGGATTCTTAACCAAACCAATTGTTATTGAGGAATTGATCAGTACATTACAGAAAAAAACTGGATTAGTTAAGAAAAAATAAAGTGATGCTAAGAAAACGTACGGTGATAATTGGCAGAATAATGCGGGTGAGGCAGATCATATTGATCCGTTAGCTAATTTTGTTAAATGTCATAAGCGTAATCTATTTATATCAAAAGAAGATTTAAAAGATATAGGAAATAGAGATGATAATATTCAGATATTTTCAATTATATGCGTTATTGTGTTAAAAATATATCGGCCTATATTGCAAAATATACAATAAATTATACAAAACTGCTAAAAATATTCGAAATAATTATATAAAAATAGCAATTGTACCCAATAAAATAATGTGATACAATCAAGGAAACTAAAACAGAAGAAATAGTTTCCTTGATTTTTTGTTTTATAAGCGTCACTGATACACAACATTAAAAGGAGCATTATGAATAATAAAGAGAAGATTTTACAGGCAACGATACAGGCATTTAATCAAAAAGGCCTTAAATTTACAATGGACGATATTGCATCTATTCTTGCAATGAGTAAGAAGACAATATATACAATTTTTAAAGATAAGAACACTCTGTTTATGGAGATGGTAGATTATCTGTTTGACACGATTAAAGAGAGCGAATCAGAGATAATTGAAGATAATACATTATCAACAATTGAGAAGATAAGACGTATTCTTGGAGTTATGCCTGAGAGTTATAAAGATATTGATTTAAGACAATTATATATGTTAAAGGACAAATTCCCGGAGATATACAGACACGTTGAAGAACGTCTGGAGAATGGATGGGAGACAACGATTAAGCTTTTGGAACAGGGGATTGAGGAAGAAGTGATAAGACCGGTTAATGTATTGATGTTTAAGATGATGATGGAGGCATCAATAGAACAATTTTTCCAAAGAGACATTCTTATAAGGGCAGGAATGACATATACACAGGGACTTGATGAGATTGTGGGAATATTATTAGATGGCGTGGCAGTTAAGGAAAGTCATTGAAAATAAAAAGGAGGAATATATAATGCAGGACAAATCAAAGGTTATATTTAACAATGAAATTGATAGAAAGGCATATAGAAAAGCTATTAATTCCAAAAAAAAATACGCAAGAAAATATGGTGATGACAGCAATGCCGACTATAAGGTGACAATAAAGAAGAACAAATACATAGGTGATATGCTTGGCGTGTATGATGTGAGGGTTGCAGATAAGCCTGCAAGCGTATCTAACGGTAATAAAGAAGAATTTGATACTGATAAAGGTATTATAGTTGGCAATATAAGAATGGGTTTTGGACATTACAGAATATCAATGGCGATTGCTTCAGCAGCTAATGCACTTGGATATGTTCCTTACTGGATGGATCTTAATTCTTACGATAATACAACCTGTACTAAAGTTATAAGGGCGCAGAACGACCTGTATTCGCTTGGTTCAAGGTTATCACAAAAGAGCAGGCTGTTTAACAGACTGGTGTGGGAACCAATGAATTACGAGGGTTTCAGGAAGCTTTCCTATAACGCTTCAGACCAGAAGAATGCAGAGCTTATGGCACCTGTATATAAGAATGTTCCTAAGAATATTCCGGTTATTGCAACTCATGTATGGCCGGCACAGGCGGCAGTACACGCAGGTATGAAAAATGTTGTTAATGCAATACCGGATAACTGGCCAATGGCATTGCATTTGTCAGAAGGAAGTATTCATACAGTCCAGACACATTATGCTTATCAGGGTTACAGGATACTTAATGGAATGTCCGGCATTAAGGTGTTAAATGAAATGCCAGCAGATAGTCTTGTATACACAGGACATTATATCGACCACGAGCTTGTAACTAATATTGAGGCTGACTGCAATGCAAGAATAGCAAGAAAACAGAACGGAAAGCCTATGAGATTTCTGCTTACAATTGGTGGTGCAGGTGCACAGAAAGAGATATTTGCCCATATAATTAAATACCTTATTCCTTATATTAAGAAGAATAAGGCAGTGTTATACGTTAATGTTGGTGATTATAAAAATGTATGGGACGAACTTATAAGAGATATCCCACAGATGAGAGAACTGGCAACTGAGCATTTTGACAACTGGAAAGATACGAAGGCATTTGCCACGAAGGCATTATCAGCCAGCCAGATAAACAATTCTGATGTAGTGACAGATAACAATAGAGATGATAATTCTAAGAATATTACAGCAGATAATTCAAGTGAAGACACATCTGATAATATAACAGGTATCCACGGTTTTTATCATAAGAATATATTTGAGGCAGTGTATTGTACTAACCTTTTGATGAGAAGTGCAGATGTGCTTGTTACCAAACCAAGTGAATTAGCATTCTATCCAGTGCCAAAGTTATTTATAAAGCGAGTTGGCGGACACGAACAGTGGGGTGCAGTCCATTCAGCAGAGATAGGTGACGGAACACTTGAGTGCAGGGATATACCTCATACTTTACAGATGATAAAGCTGTTTATGGAAGATGATACATACATTATAGATATGTGTAAGAACATAAAGAAGAATAAACAGATGGGTATATATAATGGTGCATATGAGGCTGTCAAATTAGCAGTGAATATGAAGAAATCAGACATTTAATACGGCGTGCAGTAATCAGACACTTAAAAAATATGAAGAAATCAGACATATAGAAAGAAAAGAGGTAGCGTATGGGGCTTAATAAGAAAGAAATGGCATCTTATGGCATAGGTGCAGTTGGCAAAGATATGGTTTATATGTTTTGTGCAAGTTATATTCTGTATTATTATCAGGATATACTTGGGGTTAGTGCGATAGCAATGGGGATTATACTTCTTGCGGCACGAGTATTTGATGCATTTAACGACCCTATAATGGGTGTAGTTGTTGCAAAGACAAGAACCAGATGGGGAAAGTTCAGACCATGGCTGTTTATTGGAACATTGCTTAATGCTGTTGTATTGTTTCTGATGTTTTCTGCACCACCAACACTTGATGGCGGCGGACTTGTTGCTTATGCCGCAGTAACTTACGTTTTGTGGGGCGTTACTTACACAATGATGGATATTCCTTATTGGTCAATGATACCAGCATTTACAGAGGGCGGCAAGGAAAGAGAGAATATGTCAACAATGGCACGTTCCTGTGCAGGTGTAGGTTCAGCACTTGTTACAATTATTACAATGCAGTGTGTATATATGCTTGGAAAGGGCAATGAATATGCAGGTTTTAAATGGTTTGCACTTATAATATCAATACTGTTCTTTGCTGCAATACTTATTACCTGCTTTAATATTAGGGAAAAATCAACAGTTGATGTTGAAACAGTATCAGTAAAGCAGATGTTCAAGGCACTTTTTCAGAATGATCAGGCTGTTACAGTAGTTATAACAATTGTTCTTATTAATACATCTGTGTACATAACTTCTAACCTTGTCATATATTTCTTTAAATATGATTTTGGCGGTGCAGACTGGTACAACGGCTATACACTATTTAATACATTTGGTGGTGCAATACAGATATTATCAATGATGGTATTGTTTCCGCTTCTTAGAAAGTTTTTGAACACAATAAAGATATTTTATGTAAGCTTTGTTATGGCTATTGCTGGTTATATAGTTTTATTTATTCTTATATTCACATCAATGTCGAGTGTGTTTATTTTATTTATTCCAGCATTTTTCATATTTGCAGCAAATGGAATGTTATTAGTCTTAACGACTATATTTCTGGCGAATACGGTTGACTATGGCGAATTTAAGAATAAGCGAAGAGATGAGAGCGTTATATTTTCAATGCAGACATTTGTTGTAAAGCTTGCTTCAGGTATAGCCGCATTAGTTGTGTCAATATGCCTTTCAGTATGCAGGTTAAGCAGTAATACAGATGTGGTGACAGATGCTGTGGCTGGTGGTTCGGTAGTAGGACTTAGAATGACAATGACAGTAATTCCGGTAATAGGTCTGCTTATTGCAGTATTTTACTTCCACAGAAAGTACATTTTAACAGAGCAGAAAATGGAAGAGATATCGGAAAGAATTAAGGAGAGCCATTAATGATAACGATTAATAATAATATGTATGTGCTTGATACTGACAATACATCTTATGCGTTTGCCGTGCTTGGAAGCGGGCAGTTGGAGCATTTGTATTATGGAAGAAAGTTACACGCCAATGAGGCTGTGATGACAGAGAAGCATACATTTATTCCGGGTAATACTAATGTATACAATAAAGATTATTCGTCTTATTCGCTGGAAGATGTGTGCCTTGAAATGTCATCATTGGGAAAAGGCGATATAAGAGAGCCTTTTATCGAAGTCACATATCCTAATGGAAGCAGTACAACTGATATGGTGTTTGACAGGGCAGAGATTATACAGGGCAAGGAAGAATACGATACGCTTCCGGGGTCTTATGATGATAATGGAGAGGTTGAACAGCTCGTCATCTATCTTAAGGACAGGAATTATAATCTCACATTGGAGCTTCATTATTATGTATATGAAAAATGTGACATTATAACAAGAAGTGCCAAGCTTGTTAATTCAGGAAATGAGAGCGTAAGGCTTGAAAGATTAATGAGTATGCAGCTTGATTTAAACGAGAGTGATTATGAATTGTCTTTTTTTAATGGTGCGTGGGCAAGGGAGATGAATAGAAGCAGAATACCCATTCGTGCCGGTAAGTATGTAAATGAGTCGGTCACAGGAACATCATCAAACAGAGCTAATCCTTTTTTTATGATAGGAAGAAGTTCAACGACAGAAGATTATGGTGAATGTTATGGATTTAATCTTATATACAGCGGCAATCATTATGAAGCGGCACAGGTTAATTCATATGGTAAATTAAGGCTTGTATCGGGAATTAATCCAGCTACATTTTCTTATATTATTGAAGCAGGAAAATGCTTTGAAGCTCCAGAGGCAGTGCTTACCTATTCATACAAAGGCTATAACAGGATGAGTCATAATATGCACGAGTTTGTAAGAAAGCATATTGTGCGTGGAAGCTGGCGCGACAAGGAAAGACCAGTTCTTATTAATAGCTGGGAAGCGGCATATTTTAATATTAATGAAAGAAAGCTTGTGAAGCTTGCAAAGGCGGCTAAGGATACAGGTGTTGAACTGTTCGTTATGGATGATGGCTGGTTTGGCGAGAGAAATGACGACACAAGTTCATTAGGCGACTGGACACCGAATAGCAGAAAGCTTCCAAATGGAATAGCTGGCATCGCTGATAAGATAAAAGAATCCGGGCTTAAATTTGGAATATGGGTTGAGCCTGAGATGGTGAGTGTGAACAGCAGATTATATGAGGCACACCCTGAATGGGTAATTGAAATACCAGATGTAGAACATTCAGAGGGACGGAATCAGAGAATTCTTGATTTGACCTATGAAGCTGTTCAGGACTATATAATTGAGAAGATGAGTGAGGTGTTCTCATCAGCAGATATATCTTATGTAAAATGGGATATGAACAGAATATTCAGTGATTATTATTCTAAAAATCTGCCACCTGACAGGCAGAAGGAAGTATCGCATAGATATGTGTGCGGCTTGTACAGATGTATGAAAGAGCTTACTAATAGATTTCCTGACATATTATTTGAGGGCTGTGCGGCAGGCGGCAACAGATTTGATCTGGGAATGTTATGCTATTTTCCGCAGATATGGGCAAGTGATAATACAGATGCGCTTTGCAGGGCACAGATTCAGTATAATTACAGCTATGGTTATCCGTTATCGTGTATTTCAGCCCACGTATCGGCAAGCCCTAATCATCAGACATTAAGAAATATGCCGTTAGAGAGCAGATTTGCAGTTGCGGCATTTGGGCTTCTTGGCTATGAATGTAATATGTGTGATATGAATAAAGAGGAATTAAATGCTGTGAAATGTCAGATTGAACTGTACAAGAAGTTAAGAAATGTATTCTTTACTGGTACATTTTACAGGACAGAAAGCTTTGAAGAAGAAAATGCAGGTAATGCCAGTGTATTAAATAATGGTAAAGGCAACAGGGCAGAATGGACAGTAGTATCAACGGATAAGAAGAAAGCTGTCGGATTAATTATGCAAAAACACGTTATACCTAACACACAGTATGCCTGTTACAGGGCTAAAGGTCTTGATGAAGCTAAGAAATACCATTTTTACAACAGAAAGCTTCAATATGATATTAAAGAATTCGGTGAGCTTGTTAATATGGTATCGCCAATACATATTAAGCAGGGTTCTATGTTACAGGATATACTATCGAAGCTTAAGAAAATGGATGGTGAAACAGAAGATTACATAGCTTATGGAGATACACTTATGTATTCGGGTGTCAGGTTAAAGCAGGCATTCAGTGCAACAGGCTACAATGAGAATGTCCGATTTTTTCAAGATTTTGCAGCGAGATTATACTTTATGGAAGAGGTAGAAGATGATAAGCAGTGACATAATTAGTTCGGGCGGTATTGATAATATATTAAAGGATCTATATATTGATGAAAGCCAGCTTGAATACCAGAGGAAAAGATATATTAATGCTCTGAACCGCTTCACACAGTTATATGGTGAAGGAGATGTGCTTATATTCAGTGCACCGGGAAGAAGTGAGATTGGCGGTAACCACACAGACCACCAGAATGGAAAAGTTCTTGCGGCTTCTATTAATCTGGATATTATCGCAGTGGTAAGACCAGTGAATTCCAAGGAGAGTGTGTCAGAGGAAGGCAGTTTATCTGGGCATAGTGGTGTTAATGCCGGAATTATAAGAATTGTGTCGGACGATTATCCAATGCTAGAAGTGTCATTATCAGATACGGATATTAATAAGGATGAATATTCAACCACTAAGGCACTTGTTAAAGGTGTGATTGCCGGCTTTAAGAAAAAAGGTTTCAAGACAGGAGCATTTGATGCGTTTATAACAAGTGATGTGCCTATGGGAGCAGGACTTTCATCATCTGCGGCATTTGAAACACTTATAGGAACAATACAGTCACATATATATAATGCTGGAAAAATATCAGCAGAAGATATTGCAGTTATCGGACAGATGGCAGAGAATGAGTATTTTGGCAAGCCTTGTGGACTTATGGATCAGATGGCATGTTCGGTTGGCAATATGGTCTATATTGATTTTAATAATAAGGAAAATCCAGTTGTTAATAAGCTTGATGTGGATATTAAAAAATTCGGATACAGCCTGTGCATAACTGACACTAAAGGTTCACATAAGGATTTGACAGATGATTATGCAGATATCCGCCGTGAGATGAATGCAGTTGCAAGTTACTTCGGACAGGAGGTTCTTCGTGGCATTACATTAAAGGATATACTTGATAATTTTAAAGAGCTACAGGAGAAGTTCGGTGACAGGAGCATACTAAGAGCAGTTCATTTTATAGAGGAAAATGAGAGAGTAGAAAATGAAGTAAATGCTCTTATATCTGGAAATATTGATGAATTCTTAAGGCTGGTATCAAAGTCTGGTGATTCATCTTACAAATATCTTCAAAATATATATTCAATCAAAGATACTGCCAATCAGGGCGTTTCACTTGGACTTATGATGAGTGAAATATTCTTAGGTTATAATGGTTCATATAGTAATGGTGCATACAGTAATGGAGTATGCAGGGTTCACGGAGGTGGATTTGCAGGAACAATACTTGCAATTGTAAAAGATAATGCCGTAGATGAATACAGAAGAAATATGGATAAGATATTCGGTGATGGTGCAAGTATGATATTACAAATCAGACATTGCGGAGGCGTCAGAATAATATGAGAAATTTAGAAGATATGAAGAAATCAGACAATATAATGAGTAGTGATGCCAAGGAAGGTACGGAAAATATTCCAGATATAGACAAGGTTATATCAGAGCTTGTCAATTATGCTTCAGAGAATGAACTGATAGAAGCTGATGATAAGATATTTATAGTAAACAGGTTGCTGGATATTTTTGAAAAAAACGGACTTGCAGAAGATAGTGAGATAATTAAGAATTCAGGTGTGCAGGAGCTGAATAACACAAGACCAATAGCAGATATCCTGTCGGACTGCCTTAAAATAGCAGTTGATAATGGACTTATAGAAGATACGCAGCTTAATAGGGATTTGTTTGATACAAAGGTAATGGGTGCTGTCACACCAATGCCTTCAGTTGTAAGAAAGCATTTTAAGGAGCTTTATAATAATAATCCAAAGCTTGCGACAGACTATTTCTATGAACTTAATAAAGCCTGCAATTATATAAGGTGTGACAGGATTGAGAAAGACCAGAAATGGAAGTACAATTCAGAATATGGAATTATAGATATAACGATTAATCTGTCAAAGCCAGAGAAAGACCCTAAGGATATAATAAAACAAGGAAAGTTTGCAGCAAGCGGATATCCTAAATGCCTTTTGTGTAAGGAAAATGAGGGATATGCGGGAAATCTATCACATCCTGCAAGGCAGAATCTAAGAGTTATACCGCTTGAATTAAGTGGTGAGAAATACTATATGCAATATTCACCCTATGTATATTATAACGAGCATTGCATAGTGTTTAATGATAAGCATATTCCTATGAAGATTAATAAAAGCACATTTAAAAAGCTTATTGAATTCACAGATATGTTTCCGCATTATACATTAGGTTCTAATGCGGATTTACCAATTGTAGGAGGTTCTATATTAAGTCACGACCATTTTCAGGGCGGTGCTTATGAATTTCCTATGGCAAGAGCAGAATATGTGTATACATTCAAGCTGGATAGATTCAGTGATGTTAATGCAGGAATTCTTAACTGGCCTATGTCAGTAATAAGGCTTAGCAGTAATAATAAAGACAGCCTTGTTAATGCCTGTGATTATATATTAGATAAATGGAAGAATTACACTGATGAAAAAGCATTTATATATTGCAATACAGATGGTGAACAGCATAATACGATAACTCCGATATGCAGGCAGAAAGGTGATAATTATGAGATGGATCTGGTATTAAGAAACAATATTACTACAAATGAGTGTCCATGGGGAGTGTATCATCCATCAGCAAATCTTCATCATATAAAGAAAGAGAATATTGGTCTTATTGAGGTTATGGGAATGGCTATACTTCCAGCAAGACTTGATAAGGAAATGGGCATTTTAAAAAACGCTCTGTTAAATAATGAAGATGTCTGCTTAATCAGCGAAATTGAAAAGCACGCACAATGGGTTGATAGCTGGAAAGACAATTATAATATAACTAAAGATAATATTGATGAGATAATCAGATTGGAAATTGGCAAGGTATTTGTGCAGGTGCTTGAATGTGCCGGTGTATACAAGACAGACGATAATGGAAGAGAGGCATTTGTAAGATTTATAAAATATTGTCAATAATATTTACTTTCTTTGATTGATTAATGTAATGGGTAGATTTTAAAAATTCTGAATCAGAATTCATAGATAGTAAATTTATATTTTAATGATTTTATAAAAGTGGTGGTCAATAATAACCCGACCACCACAGATAATCAAAATTAACATAAGTTACCAGACAAATTCTAAAATGTTATGAATTATTCTTGATAGCATTAACAGCTTCTTCTTTAGAAAGTTTATAGTTTTTCATAAGCTTATAAATTGTATCTTCATCGGAAAGATTAACTTCTTTACATAATTTAATAAAAACTTTAATGCCATTGGAGCGTTCCTTGATTTTGCCCTCTGCAAGTCCTAACTGTCGTCCTTCTTCTTTGACTACTTCAAGATGACCTTCCTCATCATACTCATAAATACTCACAGTAATCACTTCCTCTCTGTGATTTCTAAAAAATTCCGACAATACATTCTCAGCGATACATTCATCTACAGCCTCTGTAACAGCAGTGCGGATATCAATTTTTCAATATCGGTCTTTATACGCACCTTATTAACAAATGTCATATAGTCCTTAAGTGTCTCACATTTAGAAAGAAATTCAGAGCTATATGTATACATATTTGTCCTGTTGAAATTATTATTATCCTTTGAATTCCTGCCAGAACCATTACTATACTTTGAATTAATAGTACGAGCCTTATTACTAGCATAATTATCAGTATTGATATTGATAACTCTTACAGTAAGTTCAAGCTCAGGATTGTCGACATTTTTCTCATACATATCTGATAGTCGGAGAGTGCTTTCCGCCTCAAGTGGCTGTTGTCCTGAATTAATATCATCAATAGTATGCTGACTTGTATTCGTTGTTGATGACTTTATGTCAGTTCCTGCATTTATAGTGCTGTCTGCTGAATGTCCAGCCTGCCTTGTATTGTCTGTAATATTAGTATTTTCCATAAGTTCTCCAATCTGTGGTAATGATGCCTGACAGCATAGCAGTTATATAAAATAATGACATAGCATTTAAACAGATGTTTGTTGTGATACTGTCATATACATTATCTGACAATATTGGAGAAATAAAAAATATATATCTTTATTACATTCTATCATTGGGAAAATGTTATGACAAGAGTGCTTAAAAAGTTATAAAGTATATGAAATCAATAAATCCACCGTAATTATATTTCGTGCAAATATTTTATGGGCTTTTATTATACCTGAAATATATATTAATTTACATCAATTTTATCAATTTATACTACAATATTTACAGTCCTGTAATAAACTTCAATGACATAAAGAACAGATATAAAAATGTTCTATAACATATTTTAATTGAAAAATGGGAGGAAAATATGCCATCAACATATGCACATTATAGAATGGGGCAGCAGGTACGTTCTATGCTTGACGGTAATGAGAAAAAGATAGTTGAGAAATATCCTCAATTATATCTTATTGGATTACATGGACCAGATATTTTGTTTTATTATAAGCCATTAAAGTCTAATTCAATTAACAGTATTGGGTATGAATTGCACAAACATTCAGGTAAGGAATTTTTTGAAAGAGCAAGAAAAGTAATATCAGAAAAGAAAGACAGAGAGCCATATCTGGCTTACACATACGGTGTTCTTAATCATTTTGCACTTGATGTAAGCAGTCATGGTTATATTGAACAAAAAATAAATGAAAGCGGAATATCGCATGCAGAGATAGAAGTGGAATTTGACAGAGAACTTATGATTATGGATAAGAAAAATCCAATAACACAGTCGCTGGTAAGGCATATTATTCCGTCAGAGGAGAATGCAAAGGTAATAAGTGAATTTTATCCAGGTACAACTATGCAGGACGTGAAAAAGGCACTTGAAGGAATGATTTCCTACAACAATCTGCTTGTTGCACCATCGCACATAAAACGCTGGTTTATATATCTTTTACTTAAGGTATCTGGCAATTATAAGGAAATGCACGGCTTGATTGTGAATTACCATAAGAATAAGGCGTGCAATGACAGCACGGTGAAATTGTTATCGTTATACAGACACGCGAAGAACACGGCATATCAGTCAATTATTAAATTCGACGGATTTTTAAATAATGCTTGTGAGCTGGATAAAGCATTTAATTATAGCTTTGGTTCGGTTCTTATAGAAGGCTGTGATAATAATCAGAAACAGTGTATATCGGATAACATTCAGAATGTGGAAAGCTTTATAAAGAAAGAGGTGCAGTATGAGGGGTAAAAGCAATAACAGATTTAAGCTTACAGCTAAAGAAAAAGGCTGGATATTATATGACGTTGGTAATTCGGCATTTGTACTTATGGTATCAACTATATTACCTATATATTTTAATTATCTTGCAGAAAATGCAGGAATATCATCAGTAGATTATCTTGCATACTGGGGATATGCGGCTTCTATTGTGACACTGATTGTAGCAGTGTTAGGACCTGTGCTAGGAACACTCGCAGATACGAAAGGTTTTAAAAAGCCTATATTCTCAGGCTGTATAATAGCTGGCTGTCTTGCGTGTGTGGCAATGGGCATTACAGGTTCGTGGATATCATTTCTTGTTGTATTCGTAATTGCGAAGGTATGTTTTTCTGCAAGTCTTGTATTTTATGACTCTATGTTATCAGATGTCACGACAGACGAGAGAATGGATATTGTATCGTCAAATGGATACGCTTACGGATATGCAGGAAGCTGTATTCCATTTGTTATAAGCCTTATCTTTGTATTAGGATACAATAAAATAGGAATTTCTCTGAGTGCGGCAATGCTCATATCATTTGTAATAGTAGCTTTATGGTGGTTCTTAATGACAGTTCCGCTTATTAAGAATTATAAGCAGATTAATTATGTTGAAAGAAAGCCACACGCAGTAAAGGTAAGCTTTGTAAGAATTAAGGATACACTCTGTGGAGTTGTAAAGCAGAAGAAAATATTCCTGTTTCTTGTTGCATTTTTCTTCTATATTGATGGCGTGTATACAATAATAGATATGGCGACAGCCTATGGTTCAGCACTTGGACTTAATTCAACCGGGCTGCTCTTAGCATTGCTGGTTACACAGCTTGTAGCATTTCCATTTGCTATTATATTTGGAAGGCTTGCCTCAAAATACAGCACAGGACGTCTTATAACTGCCTGCATAATAGCGTACATAGGAATTACAGTATTTGCAGTATTTATGAAAAGCCAGTGGCAGTTCTGGGTGTTAGCTATATTTGTTGGTATGTTTCAGGGCGGCATACAGGCGTTGTCACGTTCTTATTTTGCAAAGATAATACCATCTGAAAGGTCGGGAGAATATTTCGGACTTATGGATATATGCGGAAAAGGTGCTTCATTTTTGGGAACATTGGTTGTAGGTGCGGCTTCTCAGATATTTGGGAGCATTAATATCGGTGTGTCTATGATAGTGTTATTGTTTGCGGCAGGGCTTGTGTTATTTATAATGACAGATAAGCTTGACAGCAAAGAGGCAGATTTGGTGGATACTGGAAATAGTCTGATTGCTAATAATGGCTTTAGTGAAGGTAAGGCTGTTAATAACTAACAGTTCAATATATTAAATAATGCATTACTGTTTACAGTGAGTATGTTAAAAGTTATACTGTGGTTATTGGGTTAAATATTTAATCTGACAACGCAGAATACTATTAATAATATGAACTGTAAACAGTATTTTTTTAATTAAAGACAGATACATTGATTAAATAAAGAGGGAGGAAAGTTATGCAGAGTAGAAAAGAAGCACTGGACTATGGTTTGACATTTCCTGATACATATGTAGAAACACCTTTTCGCGATACTAACTGGCAGTTAGTGAGGGTTAAAGGCAGCAAGAAGGCTTTTTTATGGATATATGAGAAAGACGGATACGTTAATCTTAATGTGAAGGCAGATAAAGAATGGAGAGATTACTGGAGAAGTGCTTTCAAATCGGTAATTCCCGGATGGCACCAGAACAAGGAGAACTGGAACACAATAATTCTCGATGGTTCAGTGCCAGATGATGCTATTAAGACAATGATTAAGGAAAGCTACGAGCTTGTTACTGATAATCCAACAAAAAGGATATATGAAGCGGTAAAGAAAATACCTAAGGGCTGTGTTGCGACCTATGGACAGATAGCGGAGCTTGCTGGTAATAAAGGAATGGCAAGAGCAGTAGGTAATGCACTTCATAGAAATCCTGACCCAGATAATATACCATGTTACAGGGTTGTTAATTCCAAGGGAGAACTGTCGGGTGCATTTGCATTTGGCGGTGCAGGACAACAGGAGGAGCTGCTTAAGGCAGACGGGATTGAAGTAGTTAATGGGAAAGTTGACCTTAAAGTGTATAGTATGAAATTCTAAACAATATGTCAGATTATATGCAGAAGCACAGAAGTAATTATACATTATTGATATAAAAAATAGTGTATAACTGCACAATAATGCACACAATCTAGGTAATATACTATTAACATATGATAAAAGTATGTTATACTGATAAGGCAGTACAATATATGTTTGTTACTGTGGAAAGATTAAATATCCGGTAATTGGAAGAAAGAGCAGATTATGAAAGAATTAAGCGAGAGAACGAAAGATTTTACAGATTCTGTTATAAGAAGAATGACAAGAATAGCCAATAAATATGGTGCAGTGAATTTATCACAGGGCTTTCCAGATTTTAACCCACCTAAGCAGATAACAGACAGACTGTCAGAGGTTGCAAGTGAAGGACCTCATCAGTATGCTTTGACTTGGGGAGCTAAGAATTTCAGAGATGCAATAGCTGCCAAATATGAACATTTTTCAGGAATTAAGGTTGACCCTGAATCAGAGATTGTAGTTACATGTGGAAGTACAGAGGCTATGATGGCGACAATGTTAAGCATTACCAATCCTAAGGATAAGGTAGTAATCTTCTCACCATTTTACGAGAATTATGGTGCAGATACTATTCTTTCAGGAGCAGAACCGATATATGTTCCACTTGTTCCACCAGATTTTACATTTAGCATTGAGCAGTTAGAAAATGCTTTTAAACAGGGAGCGAAAGCACTTATCCTGTGCAATCCGTCAAATCCTTGTGGAAAGGTATTTACATTCGAGGAATTAACTGCAATAGCAGATGTCGTAAAGAAATATGATGCCTATGTTGTGACAGATGAAGTGTATGAGCATATTGTGTACGCACCTAACAAACATATATATATGCAGGCACTTGACGGAATGAGAGAAAGAACTATCGTATGTAATTCATTGTCAAAGACATATTCTATTACAGGCTGGAGACTTGGATATGTAATTGCTAATCCTGAAATAATCGACAGGGTTAAGAAGGTACACGATTTTCTTACAGTAGGTGCGGCCGCACCACTTATGGAAGCCGCAACAGTTGGATTGAAATTCGATGACAAGTATTATGATGAACTTGCGGCACATTATGCACATATGAAAGAGGTATTTGTCGGCGGTTTAGAAAAGCTTGGTTTAAAATATACAGACCCACAGGGTGCTTATTATGTGCTTGTTGATGTGAGTGAATTTGGAGTAAAAGATGATGTGAAGTTCTGTGAATGGCTGGCACAGTATGTAGGGGTTGCGGCAGTACCGGGTTCAAGCTTCTTTAGGGAAGATGTAAATAATCTTATAAGATTTCATTTTGCCAAGCAGGACGATACACTTAATGAAGCGATTAATCGTCTTGCTGGCTTAAGAAAGGCTGTAGCTGAAGCTGGAGATGTTGAGTGGAGATAATCAATCGTGAGGGATATCGTGAAAACGTCCATCTAGTTCTTCGGTTTTAACTATATTTATAAAGGCGTGAGGATCAGCACTTCGTATAAGCGGTATAAGCTGTCTTGTTGCCTCTGAATGAATTACAGAGTAAAGAAGTGTCTTTTCCCTGCCTTCATAACAGCCAACTCCCTTGAATAGAGTAGCATCGTGATGAGTAGTTTCTTTAATAATCTGGTATATTTCATCAGACTTGTCTGAGATAATAAAAAGAGTTTCCTTCTTGTAACGCTTATATAACCACTGGATAACCTGAGTACTACAGAACTGGTATATGATTGAGTAAAGAGCGATTGACCAGCCAAACATAGCACCGGCAACAGCAAGCATTACAACATTTCCAAGCAGAATATAGTTCCAGGCATCTATTCCTTTTTCGTGTGATAAGAATATGCTTATAAAATCTGTACCACCGGTTGTTGCACCAGCGTTAAGGCATAAGCTTATTGCAAATCCATTGATAATTCCACCAAACACGCTTATCAAAAGCACGTCATTAGTGAATACATAAGGTGGAAGAATATCCACAAATATACTTGATAAAAATATAACTATAATTGAGTAAATGGTAAATTTCTTTCCGATGTATTTGAATGCAATATAAGTAGGAAAAAGATTAAGTGCAATATTAAATATACTGAAAGGTATAGTTATATGTAAGAACTTAATGATTATTTCCTGTAAAAGCAGGGAAAGTCCTGAAAATCCTCCAGGGAAAAGTCCTGCGGTCTTAGCAAAACAGCGCAAATTCCACGCATATAATATTGATGCAAATGTAATAATAAAAAGCCTGAACACCTGATAGAACTTAGGGTGTTTAGCTTCGAATGACTGAAACATAGAACCTCCTTATAAATAATTAGTATTATGAAAAACAGGCTATATAATAGCAC
>ERZ1026878.1167-NODE-1167-length-16794-cov-36.826632_pt1 | contig 16794 bp, 16 predicted proteins | sample MGYA00380169_ERZ1026878 | MGnify/ENA primary metagenome ERZ1026878 (study PRJEB33269, sample SAMEA4719805) | human gut metagenome | biome: human-associated habitat; feature: organic feature; material: feces | place: Cameroon | collected 2013-10 ...
TAAAGTTTTAGAAAAAACTATTCCAAACAAACAACATAGAAGCCTGCTCATACCTTGAGCAGGCTTTCTTCGTTTATATACAATGCTTGGGGGCTTCCTTTGCAGTTTTTAGGCACGGATTACACGGATTACACGGATTTTTTATGAGAGATGATAATCGTTTTACTTATATTAGCGCCATAAGTCCGTGTAATCCGTGTAATCCGTGCCTTATCTATATTCTAGGAAGCTTATACCACACCCCTTTCTAAGTTCCTTAACCCTGTAAAACCACAAAAAAAACTTTAATTCTACCCTTCCCTGTAAAAAAGTCAGCATTTTTTTGCGTTATCACAAATATTTTTTGTACTTTTGCCTACAAATAGTAAATAATTAAATAAAAAGACATTATATGCTTACACTTAAACTCATCAGTGAAGAAACTGAACGTGTAGTTAAAGGTCTTGAAAAGAAGCATTTTCCTAATGCTCGTGAGGCCGTAGAGAAAGTATTGGAGTACGACAAGATTCGTCGTGAAGCTCAGCAGAAGCTGGATAACAACAAGCAGCAGGCTAACCAGTTTGCCAAGCAGATTGGTGCCCTGATGAAGGAAGGCAAGAAAGAGGAAGCTGAGAGCGCTAAGGCTCAGGTAGCTATGCTCAAGGCTGATGCCAAGGCTCTGGAAGAGATCATGGAGAAGGCTCAGAATGATATGACCAACCAGTTGCTCGAAATCCCTAACATTCCTTGCGAGCAGGTTCCTGAAGGTAAGGATGCTGCTGACAATGTAGTTGTAAAGGAAGGCGGCGAAAAGCCTAACCTCGGCCCAGACGCTCTCTGCCACTGGGATCTCCTGAAGAAGTACAACCTCGTTGACTTCGACCTCGGTGTGAAGATCACAGGCGCTGGTTTCCCTGTATATATCGGCAAGATGGCTCGCTTCCAGCGTGCTCTTGAGGCATTCTTCCTCGATGAGGCCCGCAAGAGCGGATACCTGGAGATTCAGCCTCCTTACGTAGTTAACGAGGATTCTGGTCGTGGCACAGGTCAGTTGCCAGACAAGGAGGGTCAGATGTATCACGCTAATCTCGACAACCTCTTCCTCATCCCTACTGCCGAGGTTCCTGTAACCAACATCTTCCGCGATGTTATCCTCGATGAGAAGGATCTCCCTATCAAGCGCTGCGCTTACTCTGCCTGCTTCCGTCGTGAGGCTGGTAGCTATGGTAAGGACGTTCGTGGCTTGAACCGCCTGCACCAGTTCGATAAGGTAGAGATTGTACGCATCGATAAGCCAGGTCACTCATACGAGAGCCTGAACGAGATGCTCGACCACGTAGAGGGTCTCTTGAAGAAGCTGGAGTTGCCATACCACATCCTCCGTCTCTGCGGTGGTGATATGAGCTTCACCTCTTCTATCTGCTACGACTTCGAGACATGGAGTGCTGCACAGGGTCGCTGGTTGGAAGTTTCATCAGTATCTAACTTCGAGAGCTACCAGGCTAACCGTCTCCACTGCCGCTATCGCCATGCAGAGGACAAGAAGATTGAGCTTTGCCACACCTTGAACGGTTCTGCTCTCGCCTTGCCACGTATCGTTGCAACCATCCTGGAGAACAACCAGACACCAGAGGGTATCCGTGTGCCTAAGGTATTGGTTCCTTACTGCGGATTCGAGATGCTCGATGACAAGAACTTCGACTAATTCGAATTAAAAAACAGAACGGACCAGAAGTCCTGTCCTGTCAAGAATACAAAAAACATATTGTACGAGGATAACTTCGACTGCCCCAAAAGGTGGTCGTAGTTATCCTTTTGCTTTTTCTATACCATGTGCAAACATGCATAAACAACTGAACTAGAAATAGACAATAGTCAACATAAAAAAATAATAGCCCATGAACAAGATTATCAAGAAAATACAATACTCAGAAAAGGTATTTCGTTTCGATGTAGAAGCTCCGCTCATTGCCAAGAGCCGCAAGGCTGGTAACTTCGTCATCATCCGTGTAGACAACAACAGTGAGCGCATGCCGCTGACCATTGCTGATGCCGACATAGAAAAAGGCACCATTACACTGGTTGTGCAGAAGGTAGGTTTATCTTCTACCAAACTCTGTGCCCTGAACGAAGGTGATGAGATTCACGACGTGGTAGGTCCACTCGGAAACCCAACACATATCGAGAACTTCGGTACCGTCATCTGTGCCGGTGGTGGCGTAGGCGTAGCTCCTATGCTCCCAATCATCAAGGCGCTGAAGGCTGCGGGCAACCGTGTGCTCAGCGTGATTGCCGGAAGAAGCAAGGACCTCGTCATCATGGAGGATGAGGTGCGTGCATCAAGTGATGAACTCATCATCATGACCGACGATGGCAGCTACGGCGAGAAGGGCGTAGTAACCGTGGGTATCGAAAAGCTCATCAATCAGGAGCATATCGACAAGGTATTCGCCATCGGTCCTCCTATCATGATGAAGTTCTGCTGTCTCCTGACCCAGAAATACAATCTCTCTACAGATGTATCGCTCAATACCATCATGGTGGACGGTACCGGTATGTGCGGTGCCTGCCGTCTGACTATCAGCGGAAAGACCAAGTTTGTCTGCATCGACGGTCCTGAGTTTGACGGTGCCCAGGTAGACTGGGACGAGATGTTCAAGCGAATGGGAACCTTCAAGGACGTAGAGCGCGAGGAGATGGAACACTTCGAGGAACATCTGGCTACCATAGATGCCGAGAAGAAGAAGGAGACCACAGACGTAACTATGGACGTAGAGCCAACAGATGCATCCATCGAAGAGCTGACCGACCGCAACGCTGAGTGGCGAAAGGAACTGCGTGCTTCCATGAAAGCAAAGGAACGTACGGCTATCGAGCGTGTGAAGATGCCGGAACTCGACCCAGTATATCGTGCAACTACCCGTACGGAAGAGGTGAACATCGGTCTGACCAAGGAGATGGCATTGACCGAGGCAAAGCGCTGCCTCGACTGTCCTAAGCCTACCTGTATGGAAGGCTGTCCGGTAAGCATCAACATTCCGTCATTCATCAAGAATATTGAGCGCGGTCAGTTCCTGGCTGCTGCAAAGGTTCTGAAGAACACCTCTGCCCTACCTGCTGTCTGCGGACGTGTCTGCCCACAGGAGAAACAGTGTGAAAGCAAGTGTGTGCATCTCAAGATGAACGAGCCGGCAGTGGCTATCGGATATCTGGAGCGTTTTGCAGCCGACTATGAACGTCAGAGTGGCAACATTTCAGTTCCGCAATGCGATGAAGCCAACGGAATCAAAGTTGCCGTTGTCGGTTCAGGTCCTTCCGGTCTGAGCTTTGCAGGCGATATGGCAAAGAAGGGATTCGACGTTACCGTATTCGAGGCTCTGCACGAGATAGGTGGTGTATTGAAATATGGTATTCCTGAGTTCCGTCTTCCTAATGCCATCGTAGACGTAGAGATTGAGAACCTTCAGAAGATGGGCGTGAAATTCATCACCGACTGTATCGTAGGTAAGACCATCTCCGTGAAAGACCTGGAAAAACAGGGATTCAAGGGCATCTTCGTGGGTTCGGGAGCAGGTTTGCCTAACTTCATGAATATCCCTGGTGAGAATGCATTGAACATCATGTCTTCCAACGAGTATCTTACACGTGTGAACTTGATGGATGCAGCCAATCCTCATACCGACACCCCTATCAATCTGGGAAAGAAGGTGGTTGTTGTAGGAGGTGGAAACACTGCGATGGACAGTTGCCGTACCGCCAAGCGTCTTGGAGCAGAAGTAACATTGGTTTATCGCCGTTCTGAAACAGAGATGCCTGCCCGTCTTGAGGAAGTCAAGCATGCCAAGGAAGAAGGCATCAACTTCATGACTCTCCATAATCCTAAGGAGTATGAAGCTGACGAGAAGGGCGCTGTGAAGTCTGTTGTCCTCGACGTCATGCAGCTGGGAGAACCTGATGCCAGCGGTCGCCGTCGTCCGGAAGCTACAGGCGAGACCGTGACATTGGAGTGCGACCAAGTGATTGTTGCAGTAGGTGTAAGTCCTAACCCTCTCGTTCCTCAGAGCATTGAGGGATTGGAGCTCGGCAGAAAGAACACCATCGCCGTAAACGAGCAGATGCAGAGTTCCATCAAAGAAATCTACGCAGGCGGTGACATCGTCCGTGGTGGTGCTACCGTAATTCTTGCCATGGGTGATGGAAGAAAGGCTGCACTTAATATGAGTGAAAGACTCCTGGAATGATAAACAAGAAAAAGATAGCGTGTCGTAAGTTTAGATAACAGTTGGCGCATAACAGTTGACTACCGCATGCACATCAGTTGGTGTGCGAGTGCATATCAGCTGATATGCGAGCGCACAACAGCTGTTGTGCGGCCAGAGATACTAGCTTTCTCAAAAACTTTTGCTGTCTTTTCCAACAATATATCAATAAGATATAAAAGAAAAAGAGGGTGCGTCATGAACATATGACACACCCTCTTTTCTATCTATGTTTTAAAGATTGAATCTCAAACCAAACTGGAAATTGAAGTTCAGTTTCTTATCCTTGAAAGTGTTTTCAATCTCGCTGCCATTGTCAATGTAATATTTAGCACCCGGCTCGATATACAAGCCTACATTTGGCGTGATATCATATTGTGCTCCGAGCGAAGCCTTTCCGGAGAACTGCACTCTATCGCGTTTGGCATTCTCTTTCTTTACTCCCTCCTCTTCCGTATCATTCTTCACATTCAAGTCAGCCTCAGCACCAGCCATCACATAGGCATGGAATCCTCCACTCTTCCATAACTCATAGTTCAAACCTACCGGGATGCCCACATAGTGAAGTACCTGATGAACATTATAATTGTTATGAGGTGCATACGGATAAAAGTCGGAAGAGGTACGGGTATATACAAAACCCGAACTCAGCGACAGACGAGGAGCAATTCCAAATGCTACCTGCAATCCTACTGAGACAGGAGCATGATGCTTGGCTTCGCCTTTATTGGTCTTCGGAACCACCTTATAGGATGCCATCAGATAATCGATGTCATTCACACCTCCTACTGTAGGATCAGGAACAACACCCGGCATAGGGTCTGCCAAAGGACCAGAACTCGCATAGGAATCATCTGAAGTAGACAATCCCAAGTTCGGACTCAGATTTTCTGCATAGAGCTTCATTGACCAGCCAGCAGTCTCTTCATGATGAGAGAATTGATAAGCATCAGCTACTGCGGCATTCGCAAAGAGGTTATCAATAGACTTTGCCTTTTGAGTCTGCCGGGCCGGAGAATCCTGCTGAAGAGTTGACTCAGTTTTCTCTTCTGCAGTTGAGACTGGCTGAGAATCAACTGACGCAACCATCAATTCATTCTCTGAAGTTGGCATCAATTCATTCTCTGAAGCAGAAGACAAAAGAACCGTTTGATCAGCCAAAAGCTGTCTTCCTGCATTTTTACCTTCTATAGTTTGCTTTGGATTCCTTTTCATCCCCAACCCTACATTGTCATCTCTGGAATCAAGCGTATTCCCTGCTCCATTTTCCGATGTCTTACCCATAGGATGCGAATGCTCTTCAACCGCAGATACGGATGTTTTTTCTGTTGCCATTGCCAACTGCGAACTGGCAAGTTTATCTTCCTCCTGATGGAAGTAGACATAACTACCTCCTACTCCCAACAAAGCCACAGCCGCAGCTGCAGCAGACCAACGTTTCCAAGTGTTTATATGGATTATTTTACCAGGTTTAGATACCTCTTGATGTCCCGTCTTCTGAGCAAGCGATTGTTCAATACCCGCCCACAAGTCACGGCTGACAGGCTCTTGATAGTCTGCCAACTGATCTCGAAGTTTGTTTGTCCAATCATTATTACTCATATTCTTTCTCGTTTAATTTACTCAGATAATCATTAATTTTTCTTGCCAAGAGTTTCTTGGCTCTCAGATACTGCGATGCCGAACTACTTTCCTTAATGCCTAACCGCTGGGCTATCTCCTTATGACTCAACTGTTCGAAGACATACATATTAAGTACTAATCTATAGCCGTCAGGCAGTTCTCCAATCATTTTAGTCAGCTCAGCAGGTGGTATCTTTTCTACAGGCGGTTCCTCTTCCAAAGGCTCATCCGGAAATTCTTCCACCAGCGTAAGTTTACTTTTCTGCCGAACACAAGTAATCGCCTCATTTACAACAATACGAAACAACCACCCCTTCAGTGACCCTTCACCTCTATACTGAAAATTCGGAATCGCAGCAAAAACCTTGATGAAGCTATCCTGGACAACATCCTCGGCATCTTCGCGCAAAGGGACATACCTCAGCGCAACCGCCATGGCATGCCCTACATACCGTTCGTACAACCGATGCATAGCATCCCGGCTGCCACGAAAAATATCGTCCAAAAGCTCCTTCTCAGATTCCACTTTTATTTTCTCTTTTATAAATTAAACGAAAGATATGAAAATCCTTGCATCAAATCATGAACTTTTTTTGAAAAACTTATCAAACGACGTCAAAAACCATCCCCTCCTGAGAGAGTATGGAATTTTCGAACACCGCCTTAGCCTCTTGCAGCAAAACCTGTTCATCATTATATCTCGCACTATAATGTCCCAGAAGCAAGGTACCCACACCAGCTCCTGCTGCTATGGTAGCAGCCTGGCGCGCAGTACTATGATAATATATCTTGGCACGATCTTCCTGATCCGATGTATAGGTACTCTCATGATATAACACAGTAATGCCCTTCACCTTCTCTTTCAAACTAGGCACAAAACGAGTATCACTGCAGTAAGCATAACTACGAGGCGAATCTGCAGGCTGTACGAGTCGGGCATTCGGGATAACATCACCATCCTCATTCGTCCAATCAGCACCATTCTTGATATTGTTGATCTGACTGACAGGAATGCCATAATAGTCAATCATATCGCGACGGATATGTGGCAAGGTAGGTTTCTCACGGAAGATGAATCCACAACAAGGCACACGATGCTGCAAAGGTACAGTTTCAACGGTAAGAGAGTGGTCCTCATATATGACCTGCTGCTTCTCTGTATCAACGGGAATCATTTCCATCTCATACTCCATCGTCTGCATGAAGAATTCAACCTGCTGCCTGAAGAGAGGTTCATAATCCTTAGGAGCATAAATTCTCAACTTGGAAGTACGTCCGAGCATTCCAAGCGTAGACAACAATCCCATCAAACCGAAACAGTGGTCGCCATGCATATGACTGATAAAGATGGCATTCAGTTTGGAAAAATGGATGTGAGAGCGACGGAACTGCATCTGCGCTCCTTCACCGCAATCCACCATGAAGCACTTGCCTCTCATCTCTATGAGTTGAGAGGAAGCGTTATGTTTGAGGGTAGGCAGCGCACTGCCACAACCCAGAATATGTATCTTAAAAGGTTCCATTAGCAAAATTATTCATCTTACACCGTTCCTGATTCACCAGACAACTATTCCTGACGCTTAAAGACGAAGATACCCTGATGATTCTCCAACAGCAAACTGTCAGGACCCAAATTATCGATATCAAAGGTGTCCTTATTCAGAAGCAGCTTACCATTCAGGATTTTCCAGGAAGTCCAAGGGTTGGTTTCAGCCTTGACATTATTCTTCACCACGCCACCTTCCAGAAGGTCGAAATTCTTATCCAGAGAAATCCACTTACCCAACAAAGAAGTAAGATTGATAACCTTCCGGGCTACCATCTCCCCATCCTGTGCTTTATAAGCCAAAAGGGCAATACGGTCGCCAGCCATCAATCCTCCCTGAACAATAGAAGGGTCAGCGTCATCAATAAAGACAGAAAGCGTATCACCCTCATCAGAACACAGTTCCAGACTGTGCATGGATGTACCTTCTCCGCACACACCATATATCGTAGAATCATTCATCTCCTCTACTTCAACAGAGTCATTGGTACTGATAACAGAAGTCTCCTTCTTTTCCTTACAGCTATTGGCAGCAAACATGACTACCAAAGCTATCGCTATATACACTAACTTTTTCATAACTTTCCTAAGTTAAATATTAATATTGCTCAACATGACTGTTGATTTCCCAACTTATCTACGTTTACTCACTCTTGCGCTCTTCCTGCTTGGCTTCATTCCAGAGTTGATCCATTTCTTCCAGGCTCATATCCTTCAGATTTCTGCCCTGCTTAAAGGAATGATCTTCCACATAATTGAAGCGACGGATAAACTTCTGATTCGTCTTTTCGAGGGCATTGTCAGGATTGAGTTTGTAGAGACGGGCAGCATTGATGACAGAGAAGAGGAAATCTCCCAATTCCTGGGTAGACTTTTCCTTGTCTTCCCTAGCCAATTCCACCTTGAGTTCCTCCAGCTCTTCCTGCACCTTATCCCATACATCCTCCTTTTTCTTCCAGTCAAAGCCCACATTGCGAGCCTTGTCCTGAATGCGATAAGCCTTGATAAGCGAAGGAAGAGAATCAGGTACTCCACTCAGGACTCTTTCATTGCCATCCTTCTCCTGCTGCTTGATCTGCTCCCAAGTCTTTTCCACGGAAGCCGCAGTCTTGGGTTTGCCAGCCTTCAATGCCTGAGCATCAGACTCCTTATACACAACCTGTCCGGCTTCATTGATATACATATCAGGATTAGAGACCGTCCATTCCCCCTCTTCATTCCAATTGATGAACGGATGGCGGAACATTAGTTTGTCAGCTTCCTGGTTGCAGACATCACAAATATCAAACTTGCCATCTTCACGACCAATAATGCTATAAAACATCACATGTTCCAAGACGTCACCCAATTCTTTCTTTATATCCTTATAATCACGCTTCATGAGGGCATCACAAAGTTCGAAAGCCTCCTCGATGGTATTAGGTCGAAGACTTTCAAACGTCTGTTTTCTGTCCCAAGGACATTGAACACGAAGTCGGTCCTGAACATCCAGCAATCTGCTGAATGCAGCTAGTTTTTCTTCTTTTGTATGCACTTTTATAGAGTTAAAATTAAATATTCATTATAAAATCATCGATAATCGAATTATTTTTGTGCAAAGATAGGCAAAAAATTTGGCAGAAACAAATTTTTTAATTATCTTTGCACTCGAAAGATAACTTTTCGAGCGATGTTTCTATTCTTGAAACGTCAAAATCACTCAGAAACAATATTCACATATACAATATATAATAATGTATAGCAAGGAAGAATTATCAGCAAATAGTGTCGTTCAGTTGAAGGACATTGCTAAGCAAATTGGAGTCAAGATTAAATCTGGCGACAATAAGGAAACGATTATCAATACTATTTTCAATGCTCAGACAGAGGATTCTACTCTGGCTGCAACAAAACGCAAGCGTACCCGTATCGTCTCCAGCAAAGAGGATAGAGTATATAGCGTAAATGGTATCGACGGAGAAAACTTTGACGTACAAAAGCATCAAGTAACAGGTCCAACAGAGAACAATGCGAAGGAAGAAGTCCTCCTGGAGGAAGAGACAAAAGACCCATTGGCAGCATTCCCAAAACACCGTGGGCGCAAGAGCAAAGCAGAGCTTGAAGCCATAGCTGCTGCCAAGGCTGCTGCCATCAAAGCACAGCAGGAAAAACAGGATGCGCAACAAGGAACTCCAGAAGAGGCAAACCTTAACTTTTCAGAGCAGAATGTGCCTGAGACATTAACCACAGAGCAGTCTGATTCTACAGGAGCTAGCCAGAACGATTCGGCCACATCAGGAGAAAACCACTTCCAGCAAAACGATTCCTTCATACCGGAAGAACAATTTGCACAGAACGAGGCAAACAAGGACAATCAAGGAAACGATAAAGAGGAACTGATTGCAAAATTGCAAGCCAAAATGGAAGCACACAACAACAAGAATACGGATACAGACAATGATGCCGATTCTGCTGAAGAGAATCAGGAAGCATACAAGCCAGAAGCAGCAGCCAACAATGCAAACGGTATATGGGAGGGAGATCCTGGTGATGGTACTGACTTCATCACCGTTGTAGACATTCCAATCGAAGACCAGACTGCCATTCCTTCGGTAGACATCTTCGACAGACCAATCAATACAGCAAATCCTGCGGCAGCACAGGAAACACCTAACGTAGAAGTGATTCCTGAGCCAGCCTATGATTTCTCTGGCATCGTCACATCATGCGGAGTGCTTGAAGTGATGCCGGATGGATATGGATTCCTGCGCAGCAGCGACTACAATTACCTTTCTTCACCAGACGATGTCTATGTATCAGCCAATCAGATCAAGCGATATGGTCTTAAGACGGGTGACGTTGTATTCTGCCAGGTTCGTCCACCACACGAGGGTGAGAAATACTTCCCACTCACAAACATTGAAAAGATCAACGGTCGTGAACCATCAGAAGTAAGAGACCGTGTACCATTTGAACATCTAACTCCTCTCTTCCCAGACGAGAAGTTCAATCTTTGCGGAGACCGCAAGACCACCAACTTGAGCACACGAATCGTAGACCTGTTCTCTCCTATCGGTAAGGGACAGCGTGCCCTTATTGTGGCTCAGCCTAAGACCGGTAAGACCATCCTCATGAAGGATATCGCCAATGCTATAGCAGCCAATCATCCAGAAGCCTATCTGATGATGTTGCTCATTGATGAGCGTCCTGAGGAGGTTACCGACATGGCCCGCACCGTCAATGCAGAGGTGATTGCCTCTACATTCGATGAACCTGCTGAGCGCCATGTGAAGATTGCAGGTATCGTTCTGGAAAAGGCAAAGAGAATGGTAGAGTGCGGACATGATGTAGTCATCTTCCTGGATTCCATCACCCGTCTGGCTCGTGCTTACAATACAGTGGCTCCAGCATCCGGTAAGGTTTTGACCGGTGGTGTTGATGCCAATGCTTTGCAGAAGCCTAAGCGCTTCTTTGGTGCTGCACGTAACATCGAAGGCGGTGGCTCTCTCACCATCATCGCAACAGCCTTGATTGATACAGGTAGCAAGATGGACGAAGTAATCTTTGAGGAATTCAAGGGTACCGGTAACATGGAATTGCAGCTTGACCGCTCACTCAGCAACAAGCGTATCTTCCCTGCTGTCAACCTCGTGGCTTCATCTACACGTCGTGATGATCTCCTGCAAGACAGAACCACACTCGACCGTATGTGGATTCTCCGCAAGTACATCTCTGACATGAACCCTATTGAGGCAATGAATACCATTCACAAGTCTATGCAGAACACTCGCAACAATGACGAGTTCCTGCTGTCGATGAATTCATAAAAAAGTCTCAGCATAGTCTCATTGACTCAAATCAAGAAATGCATGTCATATACACATTTCTTGCAAAAATATTCTTTATTCTCATAAAAAAGTGTTAACTTTGCACTCGTATTAAGGAATAACGAATAATAATATTTAAAAGATTAGAAAAAATTATGATGACTATGTTTACTTTAGCGTTAGCAGCAGTAATGTTCTCAGGAATGGTTGTATGTATGGGTATGTTCTTGAAGCATGTGATACATTCTATACCAGAGGTTGTAGATATCAACCACAGAGTATGTCTCTGCAAGTAAAGTAGACTCAAAATATTTCAGAGAGAGATTTTAAAAAAGAAAGGGCGGGTTCCGAATATGGAACCTGCCCTTCTTGCTTTATTGTTATTACCAATCAATCTTATTTACCGCTTTCCGGTACCAGGAACTTGTCACCAGACTGCTTAACCAATTCCTTGGCATACTTCTCAGGATAGCCTGGACGAGCTGGACGAGCACCCAAACCATACTGGGTCTTCTCGAAAGTACCGTTCTTGTCGGTTGGCTTGATGATCATATCATTGTACTTCACCACCATGAACTCGAAAAGCTGGTTCCAGCGAGCCAACATCTGCTGAGCCTTCTCTACACTGTAGTCGTTGAGATACTTCACAGCAGCCTGTGGGTTCTGGGCATAAAGCTCCTGAGCCTTCTTCTCAACACCTGCCTGAGCAGCGAAATAGCTGTTGTCCAAGCTATCACGAACCTCTTTCAAGGTTGGGAACATCAGGCTGTAACGAGGATAAACCATATTGCTGGTCATATTGCATACCCAGTAAGCATTCTTCTTGCTGAAATGCAAGGCATCAGCACCAGGAGTATTGTAGCACTCAGGACGCTCGGTCATAGAGCAATATACTGGAGTGAACGCAGCCATATTGGCATCATCGTTGGCAAACCAGAACACGCCACCAATCTCTCTTGGCAACCATGAACGCATCTGGCTCACGAATACGAAACCACTCTGCTGGGTGCTTACAGGACGCTCGTTGAAATACTGCTTGCCATCCACCTTGTACATCAATGGTGTAGGACGATATGGCATCTCCCAGATACCGCCGCCGATATCAGAACCGTCTGCCACAGAAAGCGGAGTACCCTCGTAATGGTCGCGCATCACATTCTCAACATCCTTCACGCTCACCTTCTTGTTAGGAACCACCCAGAGAGGCATATCCTGCGCATCAGGATTCTTGCCGAGTGCCCAATCCAGATATGGACTCATATCATAGAAGTGGTTCAGCATCGCCCAGGCACGGGCATCGCAGAAACGACGACCCGAGAAATCAGGCTTCGCATACGCCATCTTCCAGGAGAAATCTGCATCCTTGCCCTTGAACCAGCCCTTGCTGCGGGCAAAAGAAACCACATCCTTGGCATACATCACGTTCTTCTTGTCCTTCATGTTGAACTTGCCGATGCGGCTCTGGTTGGCATGCGCACAGATGGCATCATCCGGAATGCGGAGAGCTACCCATACAGCGCCCTTGGAACCGGCACCTTTACCCATCATCTCCATGATCCAAGCCTCGTTAGGATCGCAGATGGTGAAGGTTTCACCTTCTGAATTATAACCATAGGTATTGGCAAGGGTGGTCATCACCTTGATAGCCTCGCGGGCAGTCTTACTGCGCTGCAAAGCTACATAGATAAGTGAACCATAGTCCATGATACCGGTAGAATCCACCATCTCCTCACGACCGCCATAGGTAGTCTCGCCGATGGTAACCTGCCATTCGTTGATATTGCCGATAACGCTATAGGTCTGGGCTGCCTCAGGAATCTCACCATGATACTTGTTGGTATCCCAGTCATAAATCTTGCGCATCTCGCCCTTGGCGTGCTTAGCCGCAGGATAATGGCAGAGGTTCTGGAACATACCGTAGTCATCGGCACTATAAGAACACATCACGGAACCATCCACAGATGCCTTCTTGCCCACAATGAAGTTGCTGCAAGCCTCTGCCTCAGAGACGCAGCCCATCATAGCTACAGCCATCATGGCTGAAGCAAAAATCTTATTCATAGAAATATACCTTTATTAATATACACCTAAATGCAATGTGGAGTTAGAAAAGTCTCCTAACTCCACAAAATTATTTCAGAAGAACAAAGAGAAAAGCAATAGAATTCTTTACTCTTCCCTCTTCATTCTTCACTTACTCACAAGCCTTGAAGCTCATATCCAAGCCCTTTACACTATGTGTCAAGGCACCAACTGAGATGAAATCAACACCCTGCTCTGCATAGTCACGGATAGTATCGTAGGTGATACCGCCAGATGACTCTGTCTCATACTTGCCAGCAATGATATCTACAGCCTTCTTGGTATCAGGCACAGAGAAGTTGTCGAGCATGATACGGTCGACACCACCGTGCTTCAATACCTGGTCGAGCTCATCGAAGCTGCGAACCTCGATTTCAATCTTCAGGTCGAGACCCTTCTCCTTGAGATAAGCATGGCAACGGTCGATAGCGTTGTCGATACCGCCAGCGAAGTCGATATGGTTGTCCTTGAGAAGAATCATATCGAAGAGACCGATACGATGGTTCATACCACCACCAATCTTCACAGCCTGCTTCTCCAACATACGGAGACCTGGAGTAGTCTTACGGGTGTCGAGGATGTGAGTCTTGGTACCTTCAAGGCGCTTTACATACTTAGCGGTCATGGTAGCGATACCGCTCATACGCTGCATGATGTTGAGCATGAGGCGCTCAGTCTGGAGCAGCGAACGGGTCTTGCCCTCTACGATCATAGCGATGTCGCCCTTCTTCACGTGGGTACCGTCCTGCAACAGAACCTCTACCTTCATGGTAGGATCGAAGCGTGCGAATACCTTCTTAGCCATTTCTACACCTGCCAAAACGCCATCTTCCTTGATGAGCAAATGGCTCTTACCCATGGCGTCCTCTGGAATGCAACACAAGGTTGTGTGGTCGCCATCACCGATATCCTCAGCAAATGCCAAGTCTATCAACTTGTCTTCTAATTGATCTACGCTTAACATATTATTAATGTTTATTGTTTAATGTTTCATGTTTACTTTTTGGGGGGAGATTTCTTAATTATCAATTCTCTTCCCCTTCCAATAGGCACGTCGGATACCTTCCTCGTCTATGATGATTCGAATTTCACCGCCTAGCCATTCCGTCATCGGCAGTTCATCCCGAAATTCATAATAGTTGACTACCCTGCTATCTTCCAGTTCAACAACAGCCTGAAGAAGCTGAGTACCATCAGGAAGGCTAACGACATGCGCTCCACATCTTCTTGTTTCCATCATCCTACTCTACATTCATTTCTACCGGACGCAGCTGTTTCCCATTTGGAGAAGGAAGCGGCTGGTTGAGCATCGGTCTTGCTGCATGATCGATAGGAATAGGCTTCAGAGAATCTACCTTGGTACTGTCTTTTGAAGCAGAGTCCTTCGCCTTATCTTCCTTCTTGGCATGCATTCTGATGAGTCGGATATGCTCAAGGAACATCAGCTTGAGAGTAGATTCGGAAGTTTCATTCGTTGCGAAACCACCATCACTCAGCATAAAGTATCCCTTTACCTGCTTGATTCCAAGATTCTCATTATCCTTAATCTGCACAGAATAATGCTGGGAGCCGGAGATATGGATGATAGACTGAGCAACACTATCATTGGCGAATTCAACAGCCAACAAGGCGATGCCATCACGAATACCATCCTGATAGATGAACTGGGAATCGAAATCCAGCATCAAGCAGTCGCCCTTGTGGTAGGCGGAATCAGCTTCCATCTTAAAACTGAAGACATTATATGGCTGAATAGTACAGAAGACCATAGAACGGGCATAACTCCAGATATTAGCCGTATCACCAGTAGCTGACAAGGTGTTGAAATCTGCACCAGCATGGCTACTTCCACCAAGCGCTTCAGTCTCATTACCCAGACGGTCGGCCAAGTCTTTATAGACATCCTTCAACAGTTCCGTATGTCGCATGTAATAAACCATAGAGCTGTCAAACTCTGCGGACGTAACATCATGCTTCTTCAGAACCGCCTCACGATAGGTCAGACTCTCTCCCTTGTCACCACCTTCCTTGGTATGCGCCATGGATAGTGCCAGATGGTAATCGTATAAAATATCTGTCATCTGTCCCTTAGACAGCACGTCACCCGGAAGTGAAGGCTTACACGAAGCCATCATCTCAACCAGACATACGATACCAACCAGGAAACACAGATAGATGAATGATTTTTTCATAAGACTAATCCTCCTTGTTTTGAGCACTATACTCTTTAGCAACCTCTACATGATTCTTATCTTCAGCTGTCATGTCCTGTTCTTCATCAGCAGACTTAGCTTTCTTCTTTCCATCTCCCAAACTTTCCAGTTCCTTACGGCAGAAAAGAAGCATTGAGATAATACCGACAGAGACACAGGCATCAGCCAGATTGAAAACAGGATCGAAAAAGACACCATGCTGACCTCCGAGGAAAGGCACCCATTCAGGCCAGGTATAGCTAAAGAATGGGAAGCGGAACATATCTACAACCTTACCCATCAGGAAAGGAGCATAACCATCGCCAAAAGGTACCTGATAAGATACATAATAAGGCGAAGCTGCTGTAAAGATGAGACCGTAGAACATGGAGTCGATGATATTACCGATGGCTCCGGTTGTGACCAGAGCTACCAGGATGATATACAGCTTCCGATGCTTTCCCGACTTGATGATGTGGCACAAATACCACAACAGAACACAGATGGCGGTGAGGCGCAGCATACTCAGCCAGAACTTGCCGATAAACGTCATGCCCCAGGCCATACCATTGTTCTCTATGAACTCTATAAAAAACCAATCTGTAACACGAACAGACTCGCCAAGGCAAAAATGGGTCTTGATGTACAACTTGATAATCTGATCGATAATCAAAAGTACAACCATCATTGCGGTGACGAGCCAGCCGATATGTAATTTACTATTTTTCTCCATTTATTAATGTTTTCTTGCTTCCTTGGAAGCTACACTCAATGTGGCATGAGGTACAGCACGCAATCGCTCCTTAGGAATCAGCTCACCTGTCTCGCGGTCGATACCGTAGGTTTTGTTCTCGATGCGAATCAACGCAGCCTCCAATCCCTTGATAAACTTCTGCTGGCGCTGAGCCATCTGGATGATTTCCTCCTTGCTCTGTGCCTCGCTTCCCTCCTCCAGGGCCTTGTAGGTTGGTGATGTATCTACCACATCATTACTATCAGAGTGATTAAGCTGAGCCATACAGTCTCTGTAGGTCTGCTTTGCCACCTTTAATTTCTCTTCAATGATAGCGCGGAACTCAGCGAGATCCTCATCGCTATAACGTGCTTTTTCGTTAGCCATAGATGTTTTTTTGTTAAAAGTTATTATTAATGTTGTCTAGCTATTAAGGTATTAGAAGTTAGAAGTAAGCAGTTTTGGTAAAACTCCGAACTCCCAACTTCTAACTCCTAGCTTATTTAATTCTTCTCTACAAGAATGTTCAACTTAAAGTCATCAAACTCGGTCTCAACACCTGCGTTGTCACCGA
>ERZ1026878.1170-NODE-1170-length-16773-cov-10.084340_pt1 | contig 16773 bp, 12 predicted proteins | sample MGYA00380169_ERZ1026878 | MGnify/ENA primary metagenome ERZ1026878 (study PRJEB33269, sample SAMEA4719805) | human gut metagenome | biome: human-associated habitat; feature: organic feature; material: feces | place: Cameroon | collected 2013-10 ...
GAGCAAAGGACTGAAAATCCTTGTGTCCCCGGTTCGATTCCTGGTGGTACCACAAAAGAATGAAGCAGTTAAGAGAAATCTTGACTGCTTTTTTTAATTTAGTTTGATTTTACTAAAAACTGTAACTTTATATTCTTATTATTGCATTATTCATCTAAAATATGTAACATTTGGAATGTAATAAAAAACAGGCTACATGCAGTGGTTGGTCAACCTATTGCATGTAGCCTGTATCGTTTATGATAATCTATTGGTGATTATCGTTTTTTATAGGATAGCCTTTTCAGCGATAGCTGTAGCCTTGGCAGTAGCCTTGTTGAGGGCAGCCTGAGCCTTCTTCTTGGCAGCAGGAGTCTTGGCGTTCTGTACGTTGTCGTAGAGAGTCCAGAGCTTCAACTTAGCAGTTGCTTCCTTATAGGCCTTGGTGTAGGCGTTGGCGATAGCCTCAGTAGCAGCTTCCTGCTCAGGAGTAGCGTAAGCATGCTTGTAGCCCTTCTCCTTGTTCCAAAGACCGCGTGTGAAATCAGGGAATGTCACAGAAGCGCAGTCGTTATCCATAGAGATAGCACCAAGCTCAGCGATAGAGCACCACTCTGCCAAGTCGTAAACGTCCATGTCAAGTGGCAAACCATTCTGCAAGCAGTAGATAAGGCGAGCGCACATGATGAAGTCCATACCACCGTGACCGCCTACTTCCTTAGCAAGCTTACCGAACTTCTTAAGGATTGGGCTTTCGTATTTCTCCTCAAGAGCCTTGCGCTGCTCATCAGGCATAAAGCTGTGAGAAGAGAGGTTGTCCACCTTAGGAGCGTTGCCTGTAGCCGAGAGCTGCTTTGAGTCGACAGCATAGCCTTCGACAGGATACTTGTTGGCAAAACCCTTAGAGCCAGTGAGCTGATAGAGACGGCTGTATGGCTGTGGGTTCATAACGTCGTGCTGCAACTCGATCACCTTGTGGTTCTCGGTGCGGATAAGTGTTGTGGTGTGGTCGCCGTTGCGGAAGTCGTTGCAAGGCTTGCCAGTCTTAGCTTCAACAAGCTCCTTGCCGTGAACGCTCTTTGTGTCCATAGCCACGAGAGTCTTCATGCGGTCGCCACGGTGAATGTCAAGAGCCTGAGCCACAGGACCAAGGCCATGAGTAGCGTAGATATCGCCACGGTTCTCGCGGTTGTACTTCAAGCGCCAGCCAAGTCCCTCAGGATCTGAACCGTTTGGATTCTTCCAATAGTAATCCCAGAAGTCGTCGAGGTTGTGGATATAAGCACCCTGGGCATGGAGTATCTCGCCAAACACGCCGTGCTGAGCCATGTTCAATGTGCGCATCTCGAACCAGTCGTAGCAGCAATTCTCAAGAATCATACAGTTGAGCTGCTTCTTCTCTGCAAGGTCTACAAGCTCCCAGCATTCCTTAAGGTTCATTGCTGATGGTACCTCATCGGCTACGTTCTTGCCGTTCTCCAAAGCACACTTGGCAACGATAGCATGGTGCTCCCAGTCGGTAGCAATGTAAACGAGGTCGATGTCAGGACGCTTGCAAAGCTCCTCATAACCTTTCTCGCCATAGTAGATGGCAGCAGGAGCGAGACCATTCTTGCGCAGACGCTCGTTCTGCTTAGCGGCACGCTTTTCCTCAAAGTCGCAGAGAGCTACAACCTGCACACCAGGGATGAGGCTAAAGTTCTCGACAGCACCAGGACCGCGCATACCAAGACCAACAAGACCGATACGTACAGTCTTCATCTTAGGCAAAGCCAAGCCGAGCACGTCTTTCTGGCCGGCAGGACGCTCAGGAGTTTCGATTACGATTTTGCCCTTGTTCCAATGCCACTTAGTGTTAGGAGAGAGCGACTGTGCGTTTGCCGACAACGAGCCGAATGAGAGCAAGGCAGCAAATGCAAGACTGAAAAGTTTAAACTTCTTCATAAACAGATAATTTAGGAATATTTGTTTTAGTATATGTGTCTCGGTGTAATTGTCTCAATTCATTCAAAACACGGTGCAAAGTTACTCAAACTTTTGGATAAATAATAAGTAATGATGAAAAATTGTGGCTTATATGTTATTTATTCCACTAAATTGCCGTAATTTTGCATGTTATGAATACATCAGAATTAAATGACAAGCGTATTGCTGTGTTGCTCTCGGGTGGAGTGGACAGCTCGGTTGTGGTGTATGAGTTGGCTCAGCTTGGCTTGCACCCCGACTGCTTTTATATAAAGATAGGTCCTGAGGAAAAGGAGGAGTGGGACTGCACGAGTGAGGAAGACCTTGAGATGGCCACTGCCGTGGCTCGTCGTTATGGTTGCAAGCTTGAGGTAGTTGACTGCCACCATGAGTATTGGGACCAAGTGACGCGTTATACTATGGAGAAGGTGCGCTCGGGTTTTACGCCTAATCCAGACGTAATGTGCAACCGACTGATTAAGTTTGGTGCTTTTCATGAGAAGCGTGGTCATGATTACGACCTCATAGCCACTGGACATTATGCTCAGACTGAAATAGACGCTGAGGGCCGTAAGTGGCTAACTACAAGTCCCGACCCGGTGAAGGACCAAACCGATTTTCTTGCTCAGATATATGACTGGCAGTTGCGCAAGGCACTGTTCCCCATAGGCCATTATGCCAAGAACGAAGTGCGCGAGATAGCCGAGCGCGAGCATCTTATTAATGCTCGTCGCAAGGACTCACAAGGCATTTGCTTCCTTGGCCAGATAAACTACAATGAGTATATTCGTCGCTATCTTGGCGAATGTCCGGGTGATGTGGTGGAATTGGAGACGGGCAAGCGTATAGGTGAGCACCGTGGACTGTGGTTTCACACTATAGGCCAGCGCAAGGGATTGGGTTTTGGTGGCGGTCCGTGGTTTGTTGTAAAAAAAGATGTTGACAACAATATTCTATATGTGAGCCATGGCTACGACCCGCAGACAGCCTACAAGAAAGACTTTCTTGTGCATGATTTCCATTATCTCACATGCGAGGTGCCTATGCGTCGTGTCACATTCAAGATTCGCCATACTCCTGGCTATCTTCCTGCAACAATCGAAATGCTTGAAGATGGCAAGATGATGGTGCATGCCGATGAGCCTATTCATGGTGTTGCTCCAGGTCAGTTCTGTGTGGTGTATGATGAAAACCATCATCGCTGTTATGGATCGGGAGAGATTACTATATAATAAGGTGTAGAGACTAATGGAGTCTTAAGTTAAGACGTAAGATTGTCCAACCTATTTAGTGGGTATGGCAAGGATGCCATACCCACCTATTATAGTATGCAAAGATAATTCTGAACTATTACTTAAGAAAAACTTACACTCCCGGAACAAAGTGCGTGTACTTCTCGCTCTTTGCTCGCTCGCGACGCAGAATGTTCTGCATGTCGTATACAATCTTCGGATTCTCAGGAGCTACGCTTTCTGCCTCCCATAAGTTGTTCTTTATGTTATAGAGCTGAGGCTGTGGGTCGCTGCCGGTTTCGGCCTTAGGTGCCCATGTGAGTGTCTTCGGTCCGTCGCTTGGTTCGATATATTTCCATTCCTTGGTACGTACGGAGAGCACATGGTTGTAGGCAAATTCTATGACGTATGGACGGTCTTCGGTGTCTGTGCCAAGCAAGTTGCCCAAACGGTTCTGGCTGTCGGGAGCACTGCCCTGTGGGAAACGTGCACCGATAAGGCTGCCAAGCGAAGCCATCCAGTCTATCTGCGACATGAGAGTGGTTGAAGTCTGTCCGCCCTTTATGTTCTTAGGCCAACGGATGATGGCAGGAACCTGTGTGCCACCCTCGAATGTGCTGTACTTGTTGCCACGCCACGGACCGGCAGGCTTGTGTCCGTTAAGCAGCTCCTCAGCACGATCTTGATAACCGTCGTCAATGATAGGACCGTTGTCGCTTGAAAGCAGGATGATGGTATTGTCGGCAATGCCAAGCTTGTCGAGAGTCTCCATAATCTGACCTACCGACCAGTCGAACTGCACAATAGCGTCACCACGCAATCCCATGCCACTCTTTCCGCGGAAACGTGGATGTGGAAAACGGGGCACATGTACGTCGTTTGTTGCAAAATACATGAAGAAAGGTTTGTCTTGGTTGGCTTTGATGAAGCTAATGGCATGTGCTGTGATAGAGTCGGCAATGTTTTCGTCCTTCCACAATGCCTTGCCACCGCCACGCATATAGCCAATACGCCCTATACCATTTACAATCGACTGGTTATGGCCAACACTCGACTGTAGGTTGTAGCACAGTTCTGGATTGTCTTTTCCTGTAGGCTCGCCTTTGAAGTTTTTCTTGTAGCTCACCTCTATTGGATTTTCCGAATCCCAGTTGGCTACACTACCGTCTTCTATAAACACGCAAGGCACACGGTCGGCAGTGGCAGCCATAATGTAATGATAGTCGAAACCAAGGTCGCCAAGGCTCATTGGCAACTGAGCGTTCCAGTCCTGAGTACCTTGCTTTTCGCCAAGGCCAAGATGCCACTTGCCTATGGCACATGTGCTATAGCCGCGACTCTTGAACATGTCTGCCATAGTAAACTGTCCTGGCTTTATAATCATGCCAGCATTGCCTGCTGCAATGTCTGTGTCAGGACGACGCCACGCATATTCGCCAGTAAGCAATGAGTAGCGCGAGGGAGTGCTTGTGGCAGCTACGGCATGTGTGTCGGTGAAGCGAATGCCTTGCTCGGCAAGGCGGTCGACGTTGGGAGTCTTAACATTCTTGGCACCATAGCAGCCAAGGTCGCCATAGCCAAGGTCGTCGGCAAAGATGATGATTACGTTAGGACGGTTGGGGTCCGTTTTGGCCTTCTTTGCAGCCCAAGCCGACTGAACAGCCATTGGCGCAAGAAGCGAAAGAGCGATAATGTTCTTCTTCATTTTGTTTTAGAATTAATTAGTTTTAGTATAACAAATACGAGTATTACATAAGTGTTAGCAAAATTATAAATAATATTTCAATAATCAACAACTTATGGGCATTTATTAGCAAAATAAAAAATGTTTTCTACTTGTTCTTATGCCCAAAATAAGTTTATTTGGCAATTAGTCTTAATTTTAATTGGAAATTTACCAGTGAACAAAGGTTGTTTTTTGTGTGCTAAAATGTGAAAAAACGGATTGTATGTTGCTATTTTGGTTTAAAAGTATTTAAATTAGAGTGTTTTATGCTTATAAAAACAAAATAAAGAAACATTTTTTATTGTTAATATTGCAAATATATGGATTTTTAATAGTATATTTGCATGTAAGAAACAGAGAAATGTATAAAAGGTATCAGTAAAAAAACACGCAGATATATTTTAATAGCTTCAAAATAACTTGTTTAACGATAATTGATTTACTACGATAAAAAATGGACTTGTATAAATTTGAATACAAAAGGATGAAGCCGCAAGAACAGTTGCCCCTTCACCGACAGGACACTTGGGAACTTACTTATATCGTGTTTGGTAGAGGTAAGCGTGTGCTCGGCGATTCTGAGACAGATTTCGCCGAAGGTAATCTTGTGTTTATACCCCCACATATACCACATTGTTGGAAATTTGACGAAGACTATGTGGATGACGACCAGTGTATAGCTCATCTTACGCTTTCGTTCAAGACGGAGTTTATCGACCGTTGTCTGACGGCATTCCCCGAGCTTACCGAGCGCCTTGAGGCACTTAAGTCGGTTTCGTCTGTGCTCTCGTTTGACGATGCTACCACGTCCGACATAGCTGAAATGTTGAACCGTATGGCATCTGAAAACGAGTCGGAGCTGTTGCCATACGTGTTCCGCTTGTTGTTGCTTCTCTCAAAGCGCGAGAGCGAGGCTACTGTTGTTGGTAGATTCTCGGATACCGACCGCACTTCGGAGCGCGTGAAGAAGGTAAAGGAATTCACACAGTCGCATTATGCACGCACAATCACCATCGATATGGTGGCCAATCATGTTGGTATGAACCGTTCGTCGTTCTGTACATTCTTCAAGAAAGCTACAGGTCAGACCTATATCACATATCTTAATAAGTTGCGTGTCGACCGTGCTTGTTTCCTGCTGCGCCAGGGCAACTTCAATGTCACAGAGGTGTGCTATATGGTGGGCTTTAATGATGTGCCCTATTTCAATCGTTGCTTTAAGAACAACCGTGGCATGTCGCCAAAGGAATATGCCGAGGGTGTTGTTACGCAACGTCAGATAGTTAGCGATCGACAACTTTTGTCAGAAAACAAACGTAAATAATAATGTCAGGCTACGGCGTAAAGTCGTAGCCTGAATCATTTTGTTGCATATACCACAATTGTGGTAGCAAAAATAGCGCATTTATGCTATTGTGGGTGTCATTTTTTTTCTATAACTTTGCAACCGTGAAATAAGACAAGCAGTTTGTGCTTCCACAACGTAAGCCATAACTATATATAATAATGTGGGATAGCATTCGCTTCAAGTCTTCATGATAAAACACTTATAATAACCAAAAAACAAAGAAAGGGCAAACACAATGAGCAACAAGAAACTGCATTTTGAGACACTCCAACTTCATGTAGGTCAGGAACAGCCAGATCCGGCAACCGACGCACGCGCAGTGCCTATCTACCAGACCACAAGTTATGTATTCCGCAACTCACAGCATGCTGCCGACCGCTTTGGTCTGCGTGATGCAGGCAACATTTATGGTCGTCTGACCAACTCCACACAGGGAGTATTCGAGGATCGTGTGGCTGCTCTTGAGGGTGGTGTTGCTGGTCTTGCAGTGGCATCAGGTGCTGCTGCCGTAACCTATGCATTGCAGAACATTCTTCAGAATGGCGACCATATCGTAGCTGCCGACAACTTGTATGGTGGCTCATTCAACCTCATAACCCATACTCTCACCACACAGGGCATCACAAACACTATTGTCAACGTCAACGACCTTGAGGCTCTTGAGGCTGCCATCCAGCCTAATACCAAGGTGGTGTATGCAGAGACCTTCGGCAATCCTAACTCTGATGTCACCGACCTTGAGGCTGTAGCCGAGGTTGCCCATCGTCATAACATCCCCTTCATCGTCGACAATACCTTTGGTACACCTTATATTATACGTCCTATTGAGCATGGAGCAGACATCGTTGTTCACTCAGCCACAAAGTTCATTGGTGGTCATGGCTCAAGTCTTGGCGGTGTGATTGTTGACGGAGGCACATTCGACTGGAAGGCCAATGCCGACAAGTTCCCAACTCTCGCCAAGCCCGACCCCAGCTATCACGGTGCCGTGTTTGCTGATGTAGCTGGCAAGGCAGCCTTCGTGACACGCATACGTGCCGTCATACTTCGTGATACAGGAGCTGCAATATCTCCGTTCAACGCCTGGATTCTGCTTCAGGGACTTGAGACACTCTCACTTCGTGTGGAGCGTCATGTAGAGAATGCGCTCAAGGTGGTGAATTATCTTGCCAACAATCCTAAGGTGGAGAAGGTGAACCATCCTTCGCTTCCATCGCATCCCGACCATGAACTCTACAAGAAATATTATCCCAACGGTGGCGGTTCAATCTTCACCTTCGAGATAAAGGGAGGCCAGGAAGCCGCATGGAAGTTCATCGACCATCTGCAGATTTTCTCGTTGCTCGCCAATGTGGCAGATGTGAAGAGTCTTGCCATACATCCGGCTACTACCACCCACTCGCAGATGTCGCCAGAGGAACTTGCCCAGCAACACATCACGCTTTCTACAATACGCCTGAGTATAGGCACAGAGCATATCGACGATATCATCGACGACCTGCAGCAGGCGTTTGATGCACTTTAATAGAACATGCGACGAATATCCACTGTAAAAAGAAATGTCTGTATATTTATGCGATACGTATACGCGTTTGCATAAATATACGGACATTTCTTTGTTTTATACATTGTATTGTTTTGCTTATTGCCAAATATCCACTAATTTTGTATGATGTTAAGAAGAATTGCATATTTATGCAATAAGATTTTACATCAAAGTCATTAGATATTCAGGAATAACAAACAACAAATGGAACAAACAGCAAACAAGGAACAGCATCTCAAGAAACGCCCTTCGGCAATACTCTCACTCATGCCCATTGTTCTCCTCGTGGCAATGCTCGTCTGCACAATACGTGCTTTTGGCAGCGACTCACTTGAGGGAGCCTCGCAGATAACTCTGCTCACAGTGTCGGCATTGTGTGTGCTTATAGGTATGGGCTATCTCAATGTGCCATGGGCGAGTTTCGAGAAAGCTATAGTGAAGAATGTGTCGAGTGTGGCAAGCGCACTCGTTATCTTATTACTTATAGGCGGTTTGGGTGGAGCCTGGATGGTGAGTGGAGTGGTGCCTACACTTATATATTATGGTATGCACATCATCAGCCCCGACGTGTTTCTTGCTTCCACTTGCGCAATATGCGCCTTGGTTAGTGTTATGACTGGTTCGTCGTGGACTACGATAGCTACTATAGGCATAGCCCTTATGGGCATTGGACGTGCGCAGGGCTTTTCTGATGGCATTGTGGCAGGTGCAATAATCTCTGGAGCTTATTTTGGCGATAAGATTTCACCATTGTCTGAGACCACGACTTTGGCGTCGGGTGCTCTTGGCGTGCCTCTCTTCAAGCACATACGCTATATGCTCATCACTACAGTGCCGTCGATAACCATCGCACTTGTGTTGTTCTTCATTGCAGGTTTCTTCTGCGATACAGCTACCTCACACGATGCTGTCAACTTCACCACTGCCCTTGCCTCGCGTTTCAATATAACCCCGTGGCTTCTTCTTGTGCCTGTGCTCACGGGAGTGATGATAGCCCGCAAGGTGCCAGCAGTGATAACGCTTTTTCTATCTTCGTTACTTGCTGTAGTGTTTGGTCTTGTGTTCCAAACCGACGCGTTGCTTGAGATAGACCCTTCGCTCTTCAAGGCAGCCATGAAGATGGTGTATGGCAGCACCGCCCTACATAGCGACAACACAATGCTTGCCGACCTTGTGTCTACCAATGGCATGTCGGGCATGATGGGCACAATATGGCTCATCATCTGTGCCATGTGTTTTGGTGGCTGTATGTCGGCAGGAGGCATGGTAGGCGGTATTTCTCGTCTGTTCATCCACATGGTAAAGGGTCGCACATCACTTGTAGCGTCTACAGCTACCACAGGTATGATGCTCAACATAGCCATAGCCGACCAGTATCTATGTATTCTTCTCACCGGCAACATGTTCCGCGACACCTTCGACCGTGAGGGATATGAGCGACGTCTGTTAAGCCGTACTACTGAGGATGCGGTGACTGTCACCTCAGTGCTTGTGCCTTGGAACACGTGTGGCATGACGCAGAGCACTGTTCTCGGAGTGTCAACATTCGCCTATCTGCCTTATTGCTTCTTCAATATCATCTCACCGCTTATGAGTGTGGCAGTGGCGGCAATAGGATATAAGATCTATAGAAAAAAAGATGTCTAATGTATAAAAAAAAGTGGTACGGAATGACCCCGTACCACTTACTATATATTAAATGGTCAAGTATTATAAATTAAATGGTCAAGTATTATATATTAAAAGTGCAAGTAATATAATGCTTGTTGTCTTTTATTACTGTCTGCCTGTGAAAGCATAAGATGTAAAAAAAGTGGAACGAAAATGAAAGGATAAAAAAGAGATAACTATCTGTATAATAGATAATTACCTCTTTGTGGAGCTGGTGGGATTCGAACCCACGTCCAAACAGGGAAACCATACGCTTTCTACATGCTTATTCTGGCCTTCGGTTTTCGTGACGCGACAAGACCCAGACCACCAATCGCGCCCTTATCCTCTAAAACTTCACCCGTGCGGCGAGGCACACACTGGCTATTTCCGATTTACCTGCACCGCTTGACCCTCAGATTCGGAACAACATCCTTGGAGCGATGTCTCGTTCCGCCAACCTTGTGGCGGAATAAAGCTAATCTACTGTACTTCGATTAAGCAGCGAGAGCGTAGTTGTTTTCGCCAATTAAATTTTTGATCACTCAGATTAAGGAGCTAGCCATCGAGGCTCCGCATGCTTACATACCATTTCATCCCGCTGTCAAATCCAGTCAACCCCGAGATGTCGCACCACACTGAAATTCAGTGCTTTGCGTACTAAGAAACCCCATCGTGTGGACAATGCATGGATAGAAATCCTTGATCATCATCCTCATTTCAGGTGATTTCTTTCTGCAAAGTTAGTGCAAATGCACGAAACTGCAAAATAAAATGGCAGGATTTTGCATGTGTGTGGACAATTTTTCTTTTTCATCCCCATGAAAGTATTTTGCCAACATTATCACCTAACTACGTTTTGCTCGTCTGTCTCCACGCTTGAACCGATATTCATTATTATAATAGCCTTAATAATCAAGGCTTATTTATAGCATAGCTGGATATTTTTCCCTTGATGTTCCCAATATTAAACAAGAACTCCGAAGTGTCTTTGTAGATGGTTGTGATATAGTATGGGTTTCTGGAAAACTTACCCTTAACCGTTATCCGAGTTGAATGATGGTCAAGGATAAATATAATCCACGAGTACTGATGTGGGTATATCATCTGTAGAACATCATACCTTAGGCTTTCTACTTAAAGTTTGTTGGATTATGTTTGGATTAAAGCATTTCTATCAAAGAGTTGAAATTCACTGGGTCGTTATGTCCCGGATCATGTTTTTTCAGAATCGACATCGAGACATCTATAATGTTATCCAAATAAGGGATGCTCCATGTCCCTAATTTTTGCTTTGCATAGTAATGGGAATAATAGAATAAATTCCGAATAGCACTACTATACTTCGTTTTATACTCTTCTGCCTTATTTCTTGCTTTCCTGTCTTGATCATTTTGGGCACTTTCAAGTAAAGCCTTAAGTTGATTTGAATACATCTCGTAATTCTTCAATAAATTGGGCAATTGCTTGAATTTTTCCTTTACCGCAGCAGTCTTGATTTTATCAAAGTCTACAATGCACCCCTGTATTCGTTTAGCTTCGTACTTGAAATACAAGCGGCCATTAGCATATTTCGCAATGGTTTCATCTGCCATTCCTTGCATCTCTGATACAGATTTTAGATTCTGTGATACAGACAAACTATCTGTCATGTGTTGCTGTTGTAGGCTTGTAATTACAATATCCTTTTGATCAATAATGGCATTTTTATCATCGATTTCTTTTTCTTTGTTTCTTACAATATTGTTCAGTTGTTCTTTCTCTTTCTGTAAGTTCTGTATGATAGAATTCAGATATGCACAACTGTCTACTAAAGTTTTTGTACTATCGGTCAGCAGCTTGATATCGTCACGAAATTTATCATACTTAGCTTCAGAAATCGTTACCACATCCCTTTCCTTCTTGTTTTTTTGAGCACTCGCAGAAATGGCAAGAAGGCAAAGTAAGAGTGTGTAGATAATCTTATAAAACTTTCCCATTTTAAATTCTTGTTTATTCAGTCCATGTATAATTTTCTGCAGTCTTATCATAATAGTCCTGCAAATCTTTTAATACTTTAGCATGCGCAGACGTGCTTACTCCAAAAACTTGGGTCTTTTCGAATCCTTGAATCATATCGTAAATATGACTAGACTCATTATCATAAGCATCCTTTGAGCCAAAAGAGTATAGGTTCTGTAAATTATCAACACGTCTTTTAAGTTGGTAAAAGCAAGATTTTTCCAGCTTCTCTCCAACAGAGTTTAGAGCATCAACTAGACTTGTACAATTTCTAAGATATTCACTCCTTGCAAAAGTCTCAGCTTTCTTGCGTTTAGAGTATGCATCATCATAGTTGATGAAAGACGTTTGCTTAGCCGCTTTCCAAGCATTGCCATATTCGCCGATAATACTCTCAATTTTAGTAAGTGATGCTAGAGCTTTAGAGTCTAAGGCTTTCTTTGATCCTTGAGCAACTGTCAAAATTCTAAGTTTGTTAATCAGTTTAATCATTATAACATGATCATTGTGATTCCATGTTGATTGGCCGAATTTTGACATTGACCAACTGACAAACTTTGTAGAAATTTTCTCTGCAGAACTTGAAACTACATCGTCGCATATTTTGTCTTCAATGAATGAGTCCTCTTTGTATATTGTTGCTCTATCAACGATAGCATCGAACTGGTTCACAGCCTCATTCAGTTCTAATTCATTTGGATTATACAATTTTGCAACTTTCTGGATATCTTGCGTATGAACATTTTCTACCTTTATGTTCTCTGGTGGACTCACTACAGTTCGTATGAAGAATAGAACTCCACCTACAGCAATGGCTATAGCCAAAGCTAAAATTGATGATTTTACAAGAGCTTTATTCATTATGTATTGCTATCTTGGGGGGTAATATTAGACTCTAATGCAGTGCTTGATTTATCTTTCTTATCATTGTTATGAGATCCACCAGTACTATGTTGTCCTTTTGCTTCTTCTGCGGAGGCGGCATCCTCTTTTGGGTCAGAAGTCGTTTCTGTCTTCGGCACATCTTCCATCGTATTGAAGTCTGTACTAAGGTATTTCTCGATATCGATTTTATCGTCTGAAGCCCTAAAAGAACCTTTCTTGTCATTGCAGTTTTGTATTTTATCATACAAGCGACTCCATGAATCCAGCTGCAACAATTCTTCCTTATGGTTTTCAATGAATGATTTCAATTTCTTGAATTGATAATCTTTAATCATTGTATACACCCCTTTTAATTCAGAGAATGATTCCATACCAGTTTTTTCCCAATAGGTTTCATGCTCTTTTAGATAATCAAATGCCTTTTCCCATTCCGTCTCTGGAAGTTCATCTTGATAGTTATCTACAACGGTGACTTTATCTTCCTTGTCATAAAAGAAGAAATAATAGCAAACGCCTCCTAATATGCCCAATATTACCATAATGAGCAAAGCGTATTTATACCAAGATGCATGCTTTGAATTTTCATCTCGCTCTCCTCGACCTGTATCGTTATTTCCGTACGGAGTTGGAAAATTTTCCTTATGACCTACGCTAATTTGTTGGGGCTTTCCTTCAAGTCTATTAAGTTTTGTTTCTGAAGGCTTTCCTTTAAATATCAATCCAGGAATCTCTTTTCCAGTAAGTTTGTATTGAGTATGTATACTGAACTCCACCTCTGGACAATCCGGAATATTAGTTCTAAGAGAGCAATTGTAAATATGCTCCTCAGGTTGAAGTTCTATCATGAACAATCCTTGTTCATTGGGGCTGGTGAGATCTAACTCTCCTTTGGAAGTAACATAAGTTTCTAATTCTACAATATATGAAGCTTTTGTTAAATCTTCTTCTTTGAAGAAGATTGATTTGCCTGTAGTATCTAGTTCACACCACACATAAAAATGTATAGTCGTCGTCAGTTCTTTCTTCGTAACTTTGTCAACAACCCGAAACAAGTCAAGACGAAAGGAACGCTTCATGTCTGTTTTTTGTATCAATAAATCCTCACTACATCTTCCTTGCTTATCCACTGGGGCATAACCAGAGCGTGTCCACCTAACTCTCACCTGGGCACCTTCTGTTACCCTTAAGGAATCCGCTCCCCAATTATGCTTGAAACCGTAACGTTCCGAAGGAAGTTCTATCACAAAGCTTTTTTCAAGCTTTGTGTTAGATAAGTCTTGTGCGTCAGAAACTTGCAGCCCGCTTTCTTTGTCTATCAAGAACACGGACTTATACTTGCAATACTCTGATTGATAGAGGTAATCGTCCAATACCGAATTGCGTTCGTACACAAAGTCTGTTCCTTTGCCATAGTAACGTACAGCATAAGTATCTCCAGAACTAACAGAATAACTTGGGTTGTTTGTTGTTGGGTAATGCTTCCCAAACAGTTTGTCCAGTTCTGTCTTTTTGTCTTCTACATCAAGAGACAAGACTTCTTCAACCTTTTGTATTATTGAAGACAACTCACCCTTTTGGAGAAGGATATCTTTGTGAATGAAAATCCATGCACTTTGATAATCTTTTCTTCCTGCAATAGACTGCATGATGCAATAGCAGCATCCGTTACTTTCGAATTGAATGAAATGAATTGGAGCAGAGGTGGAATTGTTTGTTACCTTCTTCAATTCTGCTCCAGTATCACGAATGACCGAAGACCATTCGTCATCGTTAAAACGATAAATGGATCTAAAACCGCTTGTGCGGTTATTTGCTTTTGTTGTATTAATAACAATACCTAACTTGTTCTTTTCCATGTTATCTACCAAACATTCTAGTTAATTTACCCAAACGACCAGCTCTTTCTGCATAGGAGCGATCTTTTATTTCTTCAATGATGCGATGTGTCCACTCCTTGTCAAACATGCACAAATTTTGGAAACAAACCTTACCAATTGAGAAGGGGAATCTTGACACCCTACCTCCATTGATTTCTTTCTTTTCACAGATGTCAACAAGTCCGCCATAAAGACCTTTATAGTAAGTATCAATGTAATTGGCAAGATGAGCACCTAACTCTGATTCTTCAACATTTGCTTTGTCGGCTTTTGTAACAATCATATAAACGCCATCCGTGAATTCATCAAATATGTCCATTTCGTTGATATAGCTAATGGCTGCTTGAAGATAAGAATCTTGGCTCATATTCCGAATCTTTTTGTCTTGCGCACCATATTCCACCACGAAGAAATGAATCTTACGATTGTTGGTTCTGTTCTTTACCAAGATGTTATCAAGAGTGTTGATTGCATCCGCTTGTTCTTGTCTCTCGAAAGGTAGACCAGATGCTTTGAGATGCATACATGTAAACAACTCGCCAGATAAATCGATAAATGCCAGTTTATGCTCACGCCCATCTTCGCCAACAAGAGTAAATCGCATCTCGTATGTGTCTTGCACGTCAGTACGGGGTGGCAAAACCGATACGGCTTCAGGGTCAAACAGATCTGCTAATTGCATCATATAAGCAGCACCTTGACAGTTGCCGTCTGGATGCATAGCTTTGACATTCGTGCCATTTTTTGCTGCACTCATAATTGCACCTAATGCGCAAGTTTTTCCAGAAGAAGGAATCCCCCAAAAATACACTTCTGTATAGTCTTTCTTTATTGCCTCCAATGGTTGTGCAGGTGGAAGGTCGGGGACATCGCTTGACTGAAAATCAATCAATTTGTCAACAAAGACCGAGTCAATACCGCTGATATTTTCCAAATCATCGTATTCTATGATTCCTTCATTACACAAAGTTTGAACGATTTCAGCCTCCATAATGTTATTGTCATCACCAATGACAGTTGCAATATCACGGGATGAAATTCTTTTGGAGTTAAGGTAGCCTTTCAGCAACTCTGGTATTTTGAGGTCTGGACGGTTGCTGTTGTACCCATCCTTTATCGCCGAAATAACCAAACGGGGCCCGTTCCCCCGCCTTTTCTCTCTTTGCAATTCATTGATTTTGGCGCGAGCTTCAGTGACATGCGAATTGCCTGGATTATTGCGAATAAAAGTGCGCAATGCCTCAATGTCATATTTGTCGAGTGAATTCCATTCGTCTTCTACTTGAATTTTATTATCTTCTTGTAGTAACTCGGCAATTCTGTCCCTGGCGGCATCAGCGAACTTTCCAGAGGGGTATTTTGAAAGATAGTCTTGGAATGCAAGCTTAGTACCTTTAGCAATTGCTTTTTCCCAATCCTTGTCTTCAACTTGAGCAAGTTGTGTAATTTGCTCCTCTACATCTCTGCGTAATGACGGTGTGAGGTCACCTGTGTCACGCATATCATCCCAAGTAATCACACCCCTATCAACATACTCTGCAAGTTCACGGGGAGTATACTCCGAAAGATTGTCTAATATATTGTCTTTTGTATTCATAATTAAAATGAGTCGTATTTACTTCTATTAGTTTCTACCTTTTTACTTGTTTTGATACCTGAATTTTGCTTATTCTTGTTGCCAAAGAAAGTCTCAACATTTCTAGAATGACGTTCTTGAACAAAGTAGGGGCACAAAAGCATCAAGTAACAAATAATCAATGTCATTAAAGCTAATGCATTTGGAAATTTAGTTTTTTGGTACAAATCCTTTAAACTTATCAGTCCATTCAAGGCTTTCTCCTTATGTATGTTTGCAGTGGAAAATGATTCAATGTCAGTTTCTGAAGAAATGCTTTTTCGAGAAATAGCGTTTAAGGATTCCGTCCATTGTTCTATTGCCCCCTCAATAGTTGATATGTTTCCGAATAGGAAAACATTCCATATTGAAGGACAATCGCTAACCTTATTAATCCAACCTTTAGCCTCTTCAATGGATTTTGTTGTCGACGTTTTCAAGTATAACGACAACTCATCAGTTCTGTTATTTATAAGTTGATCATTTTCAGTTTCTGATGCCAAGGAAGACTTTAGTTGCTCTATTCTGGAATCCGAATATGACTCATAATCGGAAAAGATGCCCATAGATGCTTTAATTGATTTATCAAACTGCTTGATTATTTCATCTTCTGAACTTTGAACAGTCCAAAAGTGTGAGAAAGGAACACCAACGATTATAATGATAAACGGAGAGCACAACACTAATATGCGTTCCCAGACAATACTCCTGTGAAATTTTTTATCCACACCCTTTAGTACTTGCGCCCCTAATATTGTTAGAACAATTAAAAGGACACTACATCCCATGGTAATTAAACCTACGTAATAATTTCCTACAGTGTAGTATGTCGCTCCCATGAAAACGACATACGCAATAAAAATCAGTGCGAGGAACGCAACTATGTGTCCCCATGAAAGTACATATAAAAAGTGTTTGAGAGAAGAATGAGGAAAGTTTACTGGTAATC
>ERZ1026878.1171-NODE-1171-length-16770-cov-11.963685_pt1 | contig 16770 bp, 15 predicted proteins | sample MGYA00380169_ERZ1026878 | MGnify/ENA primary metagenome ERZ1026878 (study PRJEB33269, sample SAMEA4719805) | human gut metagenome | biome: human-associated habitat; feature: organic feature; material: feces | place: Cameroon | collected 2013-10 ...
AGATAGTTCGCTGGAAACGGCGCGTGAAAATAGGTAGTCGCCGACTTGATTGAAACGCTCTAAGAGGAATCTTAGGGCGTTTTTTGTTGCACTTTGGAACCCGCTCTGGTAGAATGAAAGAAACTACCGCGAGGGAGATGAAACGATGGACTGGGTTATGTGTCTGCTGCCAATGGCAGTGTGCTTTGTGGGCGTTCTTTTGACGGTGAAGATAAGCAGAAATCATAAGCGTGTTCTGGCGGCTGCCGGGGTGGTGCTGTTTCTGTGCGTGGCGTTTGGCTCCCTTGTGGTGTATCGGGTGCAGAAGATTGCCAAGCCCATCCGGGAAAGCGATACGCTTGCCGTGGCGGAAATGAACCTGAACTCGTTCCGGGGCGATGTGGAGATGAACGATTTCCAGACCGATGCTTCGACGGAGCTGTATCAGGTGCTCGAAGAATATCTGGGCAAGAAAATCTACCTACCCTGCATCAATCAGGATACCTTCGACGCAGGCGGGCAGGATGTGGTCCTTCAATTCGGCAGCGATGACGAGGCGAAGGTCTGGCTTGCATTTTATGCGGACAGCCGAATCTGTTTGGTCGATGGGAAAAAGGCCTACATTTTTCCGAACGGAAAGGCAGTTTATCAGGAAATTGAGGAAATTCTAGCGTCAGTCAGCACCCATACGGCAGTTACCGTCACTGCAATTGACGAGGAAAATGATTTTCTGATGGCAGAAGAAGAAAACGGGAAGCTATATGCGTTCCACAAGATTTCGGAAAAGCTGCGAACAAAAAACGGAAAGCAAGCAAAGCTGGAAGACCTTGCGGTAGGGGATGAACTTACGGTGCTGTCGGATGGCAGGGTATTGCTGAGTGACCCATATCAAATCGAAAATGTCTATAAGATATATACAGAAGGAGAATAAATGGAAGCTTTACCGATTGAAACAGAGCGCTTATTGCTGCGGCAGTTTGCGGTGGAGGACGCCGAGGATGTCTTTGCGATTTTTTCGGATGAGCAGACAACGCTGGACTGCGGCGGCTACCACGCATTTGACGCTATGGACGACGAATACCGCCGCTTAATGCAGAAATTTGCCGGGCAGGTGCGGTACAGCATTGTAGAAAAGGAGACGGGCCGGGTCGTCGGTGTGATCTCAATGATGGATGCCGAGCGGGCGGTGCCGGGCTGGGAACTGGGCATTGAGATCGCGCCGGACGCCCGCCGGAACGGCTTTGCGCGGGAGGCGCTGGCGGCAGTGGTCGAAGCCTATTTTGCCCAAACCGAGACCGTGCTGTTCACGGGTGGACACTATGCCTACAACACCGCCTCCGGAGAACTGCTGAAAAAGCTGGGCTTTGTCTACGAAGGCGTCGAGCACAAGGCGATGCACCACGCCGAACGCGGGCCGACCGACCTTGTGTGCTACTATCTGGAAAAAGAATAAGGCTTCCTTCCGCTGCCCTTGCAAAAGAGGCGGCGGATTTTTTCGGCAAAAGCCTTGCATCTGGCTCAGCGGTGCGGTATGCTTAACCAATAGAGCACAGGCAGGGGAGGGAACCCGAAATGGACATGGAAGACATCCACTATCTGCTGGGCGGCACGATCTTTGCGCGGGCCGAAAATTACATGAAGCATATCGAATCCTTTGACTGCGAGACGGAGGAAAATGGAGTACGGCATCTCTGCGCAGAAATCGAAGGCAGCGGTGATCATCTGTATACCACGGAGGCGTGGCTGCGGCAAAATGGCAGTTTCGTCAGTGCAAGCTGTACCTGTCCGTATAACGATAATGGCAATGGGCTTTTTTGCGAGCACATCGGTGCGCTGCTGCTGTATGACCTGAAAGAACAAAAAGCGGTGAAGGTACAACGGCGCGCACAGACTGAGCCGGCGGAGATCCCCGGCGTGGTGCGCGGGGTGGCCAACCTGCCCGAAAAGCCCGCCGAGGAGCCGGAAACTCCCCGGAAGGACAGCTATGTTTCGGGCCTTGAAATGCTGTTCGGCAAAAAATGGCGGAGCGACGAGCCGGAGTCCGACGACGCAGCCCGTGCGCTGTTGCGCACCTATCAGGAAGGGGCACTGGCTGAGCTGGAGGACAATACCCTGCCCCAGCGCACCGGCTTTGTGGAACTGGAACCGGAACTGACCCTGCTGCAGTACGGCACGCCGTGGCTGCGGCTCCGCATCTCCGGCGGCGGGCGGCAGTATGTCGTCAAAAGCATCGAACACCTGCTGGAAGATATCGAGGAGAGCCGGGTCGTCAGCTACGGTAAATCGCTGACGTTCCAGCACCGGTGGGATGCCTTTACGCCGGATGCCCAGCAGCTATTGGGGTTGATCCGGCGGGAGGTCATCAGCCGGAAGCAATTGGAAACGCGGGGCTACACCTACAGCCGCTATGCTGAGACCGGCCCGGCTGGGGGCATGGCGCTGACGGGGGAGCTGTTCGACGGGCTGGTGACGCTGTACGCGGACCGGGGCGAAGTGGGCGGTTATACCTTAAAAAAAGACGTTCCGGCCCTGACGCTGCAGGTGGAACGGCGGCGGGGCGGTGTGGAGATCGCCGTGGAACCGTCGCTGGGCTGGGTGAGCGGCTTGGATTTCGACTATCTGTTCAGCGAGGACACGCTTTGGCGGCTGGACCGTGCCGCCACGACCCGGATGGCCCCGGCGCTGAAGACCCTGTGTGGGAAGCGGCTGTTTTTCACCAGCAAGGATGCCACGGCCTTTTGCAGCTATGTGCTGCCGGAGCTGGGGCGGCATGTGACCATTGAGGACCCGGAGCGGCTGCTGCTGAACCAGATCCCGCTGGAACCGGTGACCCAGTTCTATCTGGATGCACCGCAGATGGGGGCCGTGAGCGCACATCTGGAATTTTTGTACGGTGAGGACCGTGTGGCTCCCTTTACGCCCCCGCCGCAGGGCCTTTTGCGGGATGCCCGCGCCGAAAACCGGGCGGCCAAGCTGCTGGGGCGGTATTTACAGCCCGGTGAGCCGCTGCAGTACAGCACCTACGACGAAGAAGAGGTCTACCGCTTTCTGGACGAGGGCGTTCCGACGCTGATGAACGAAGGCGAAGTCTACCTGACCGACGCCTTCCGGAACTTGCAGGCCCCGCCGCCGAAGATCTCGGTGGGGGTGTCGGTGCAGGGCAGCGTCCTTGACTTAGAGGTGGATACCGGCGAGTTCCCGGTGGGGGAGCTGAAAGCCCTGCTGAAGTCGCTCCACCAGAAAAAGCGGTATCACCGCTTGCGGGACGGACGGCTGCTGAAGCTGGACGATGACCTTGAAGGGCTGGACGAACTGAACGAGACGCTGGAGCTTTCGGGCGCGAAGCTGGGCAGGAACCACGCTGAGCTGCCGCTTTACCGCGCCCCCAGTCTGGACTGGGCGCTGTCGGGCCAGAGCGGCATCCGCTTCAACCGGGACGATGCCTTCCGGCGGATCAGCCGGAGCTTCCACGCGGTGAAGGACAGCGAGTATACCCCTCCGGCCTCTCTACAAAAAGTATTGCGAAAATACCAGCGGGACGGCTACCGCTGGCTGCGAACGCTGGATGGCTACGGCATGGGCGGCATTCTGGCCGACGATATGGGCCTTGGCAAGACGGTGCAGGTGCTGAGCTACCTGCTGGCCATCAAGGAGCTGGGGGAGAACCCCCTGCCCAGTCTCATCGTCTGCCCGGCGTCGCTGGTGCTGAACTGGGCCGAGGAGTGCGAAAAGTTCACGCCGGAACTGCACTGCGTGGTGGTGGACGGCGATGCGGCCCACCGCGCGGCGCTGGCGGAACAGTGGGAGGCCGCCGACCTTGTGGTGACGAGCTATGACCTGCTCCGCCGGGACGAGGCCCTCTACGAAAACCAGAAATTCTACGCCTGTATCCTCGACGAGGCACAGGCCATCAAGAACCACACGACCCAGAAATATAAGGTCGTCTGCGGGGTGAACAGCCGGGTGCGCTTTGCGCTGACCGGCACCCCGGTGGAAAACCGGCTGGGGGAGCTGTGGAGCATCTTCTCCTTCCTGATGCCGGGATATCTGCCGCCCTACAAGGCATTCTGCGCCCGGTTCGAGAAGCCCATTGTGCAGGAGGATGACCAGACTGCGGTGCGGCGGCTGAATCAACTGACCGGCCCCTTCATCCTCCGCCGGATGAAGGCCGACGTGCTGAAGGAACTGCCCCCGAAGACGGAGAACATCTACCGCATCGAGCTGGAGACCGAGCAGCGCAAGCTGTATCTGGCGGCGGTGGTGGACGCCCGCGAGAAGCTGCAGGCCGCAAAACCCGAAGACAAGATGGCCGTCTTTGCCGTGCTGATGCGGCTGCGAGAGATCTGCTGCGACCCGCACCTCATCGCCGACAACTGGGAGGGCGGAAGCGCCAAGCTGGACGCCTGTGTGGAGCTGGTGAGCTCCGCCGTCGAGGGCGGCCACCGCATCCTGTTGTTCAGCCAGTTCACTTCCATGCTCGACCTGCTGGCGAAGCGGCTGGACGCCGAGGGCATCAGCCACTTCACCTTGCAGGGTTCTACCCCGAAGCCGGTCCGCGCCGAACTGGTGCGGCGGTTCAACGGGGGCGAGGTGAACGTCTTCCTCATCTCGCTGCGGGCGGGCGGCACGGGCCTGAACCTGACCGCCGCCGACATCGTCATCCACTACGACCCGTGGTGGAACGTGGCGGCGCAGAATCAGGCCACTGACCGCGCCTACCGCATCGGCCAGCAGAACCCGGTGCAGGTGTATAAGCTCATTGCGCAGGATACCATTGAAGAAAAGATCGTTGCATTGCAGCAAGCCAAGCAGTCCTTGGCGGAAACGGTGACAGGCAGCGCGGATGGCGCCATCCTGTCCATGAAGCCGGAAGAGCTGCTGGAACTGTTGGAGGTGCCGGAAGGATGAAATTTGCAATGTTTGCACGGCCGGTCGTGACCATTTACGACCTGCCGGAGACGACGAAGGAAAGCGATGCGGGCGTTGTGTCCACCATCGGGGACGAGGGGCTGTACGGGCAGGTGTGTCAGGTACGCACTGAGCCCGGCGGCGTGACGGCGGACGGGATCACCCTGCCGGAAACCATGGCCGAAGTGGTCACGTTTTACGGTTATCACGGGTATGTATTCGCGTCCAAATTGTATTTTTGCGGCGAAAAAGAACTGCAAGGATATCTTTCCGCCGAATTGGTGCTGGCGGGCCGGGCCACCGACGTGCTGACCCTGCCCAAGGTGCAGGGCGTCCGGCTGGCAGAACTGGAACGCGGCGCGGTGCTGCGCCGTCTGCCGGACCCGGAAGCGGAAGCCCACACGGGCTGGGCCAAGGTGGGGCTGGTGGATGGCCGCAGCGGCTATGTCCGGGATGTGGCGCTGGAACCGGTGCGCTTTTCGATGACGGCGGTCTTCGCGCAGGAAGCGGGGCGGACCTTTGATGAGGCCCTTGCCAAGGCCGAGGGCTGCAAGCCGGAAGAGCTGGTCCCCCGCGCCATTGACCGCTGGTTCGGCGGCAGCGAGGAGGCGTTCCGCAATGCGCTGGCCGAACAGGCCAAGAAGTATCTGGGCACCGAGTACCGCTGGGGCGGCAAGTCGGGCCGCGGCATCGACTGCTCCGGCCTTGTGAGCAGCGCTTATATGCAGTGCGGCGTCCTCATCTACCGGGATGCAAAGCTCGTGGAGGGCTGGCCGATGCACAAGATCCCGCTGGAACAGGCCAAGCGGGGCGACGCCCTCTATTTCCCCGGCCACATCGCGCTCTATCTGGGCGAGGGGCGGTACATCCACTCCACCGGTGCCGCCCGGAGCGGCGGTGTGGTGCTCAACAGCCTTGACCCCGCCGACCCGCTCTACCGGGAGGATCTGGTGAAGAGTCTGTATGCGGTGGGAAGCTTGTTTTGAAATGGATGAAGTTTCCCTTCGTACAACCTCTCCGTCATTGCTTCGCAATGCCAGCCGTCTACCCTCTGTCGCATATGCGACATCTCCCTCCGGCCGGAGGGAGTCTTTCCTTGTAGGGGAGGCCTTGGCAGTCCATGCAAAGTGAACGGTTTCGCCAGAGGCTCTCCTACGAGGAGAGCTGTCGAGCGTGAGCGAGACTGAGAGGTTGTATAAAGGAACTGTTATAGAAAGGACAGCACTTATGAAAGTTTTCGATCTACATTGTGATACCCTCAGCGAGCTGCGCTATGCGGAGCGGCGGGGCGAGGACAAGAGCTTCGCCCAAAATGATCTGCACATCGATCTGGAAAAGATGCAGAAGGGCGACTACATGCTGCAATGCTTTGCCGCCTTTGTGAATCTGGCCGATCCCACCCCCGGCGCGGACCCGCTGGTGACGGCGCTGGAAGAGGTGGATGTCTTCAAGCGGATCATGGCGAAGTACTCCGACAAGATCGCGCCGGTCTACCGCCCGGAGGACATCCGCAAAAATGCGGCGGCGGGCAAGATCAGCGGAATGCTGACCATCGAAGAGGGCGGCTGCTGCAAGGGCAGCCTCGGCGTGCTGCGCCGGATGTACGAGCTGGGTGCCCGGATGATGACCCTGACGTGGAACCACGAAAACGAGCTGGCCAGCCCCAACGTGGTGCCCGGCGGGGGCGGGGATATCTGGCCCTGCCAGCCCAACACCGAGACTGGCCTGAAGGAGCGCGGCTTCGAGTTTTTGGCGGAGATGGAAAAGCTGCATATGATCGTGGACGTGAGCCACCTGTCCGACAAGGGGTTCTGGGACATTGCCGAGCACAGCACCCGCCCCTTTGCGGCCAGCCACTCCAACTGCCGGGCATTGGCACCCCACTGCCGCAACCTGACGGACGAGATGATCCGGGCCATGGCGGAGCGCGGCGGTCTGGTGGGCCTGAACTATTGCAGCGGCTTCCTTGATGACCAGCCCCGCCCGCAGCTCTGCCGCAGCACCACGGCCCTGATGGCAAAGCATGCGGCCCATTTCAAGCAGGTGGGCGGCATCGAGATCATTGGCCTCGGCAGCGATTTTGACGGCATCGGCGGCAAGCTGGAAATGGACGACTGCTCCAAGCTCCCGCTGCTGGCCGAGGCCCTGCGGAAGGAAGGCTTCACCGAGGACGAGGTGGAGCAGATCTTCTACCGCAACGCCCAGCGCTTCTTTGAGGAGAATTTGTAAAAACAGAAGGGAATATTCCGTTATGGATAAAAATATGACACTGGAAAAGCGGATCGCCGCGGAGCTGTACTCCTATCAGGGGAAGATGAGCGTCTTTGTGGACGACTTACAGGGGCACACCGTTGAGATCGGTGCGGACGAAAAATTTGAGACGGCCTCCACCATCAAGGCCTTCATTCTGGCGGCGCTCTACCTCCAAGTCAGCCGGGGCAAGGCCAGCCTTGAGGAAGAGATCACCTACGAGGAGAGCCAGTTCGTTGACGGCTCCGGAATGCTGCGGGCGCTGGGCGTGGGCGCAAAGCTCAAGGTCAAGGATACTGCTACCATGATGATCATCTGCTCGGACAACATCGCCACCAACATGATCATCGATCATCTGGGACTGGATACCATCAATGGGTGCATTCGGGAACTGGGGTTCGCGGACACCGTGCTCCACAATCCCCTCCACTTTGACCGCTACGACGACCTCGGCACCACTACCCCGCGGGATTACGCCGCATTGTTCGCGCAGGTGGCCAAGGGCACCCTCGTCAGCAAGGAGGCCAGCGCGGAGATGCTTGCCATCTTCCGCCAGCAGCATTACAACACTATGCTGACCCACGACTTCCCCCAGTTTTATCTGGACTGTGAGGAGACCGGCGAGCCGGAGCTCATCTGGGTGGCCAGCAAGAGCGGCAGCATGAACGCATGCCGCAACGACGGCGGCATCGTCCACACTCCGTATGGCGAGTACGTCATCGTCCTGATGAACAAGGACTTCCACGACATCATCGAGTACAACGACCACCCCGCCATGGTCTACGGTGCCCGCGTCTCCCGGATGATCCTCGACCAGATCCTTGCATGTGAGGGGAAGCTGTATCTATGACAAACACGATCTCTCCCCTCATGCTGGCCTTCCTGATGTGCATGACCGGCTTTGCAGGCTTTGTGGACTCGGCAGCGGGCGGCGGCGGGCTCATCAGTCTGCCCGCTTACCTCTTTGCGGGGCTGCCGCCCCACTACACCTACGGCACCAACAAGTTCAGCGCCGCGTGCGGCACCACCTTTGCGACGGTGAACTTTTTCCGCAGCGGGGCCATGAACATCAAGGTCGGCCTCTTGGCGGCGGTGGGCAGCTTTGCGGGCAGCGCCCTCGGCTCCCACGTTGTGCTGCTGCTCAGCGATGAGGCGCTTCAGGCCATGATGTTCGTCATCCTGCCCATCGCGGCGGTGCTCATCCTCTGGCGGCGGAAGCTGCCGGACGAGAACCGGGACGACGGCACGATGAACGCGAAAAAGGCCGCGCTGGCCCTCGCCATCGGCCTTGGCATCGGCCTGTACGACGGCATCTTCGGCCCCGGCACCGGGACGTTTGCCATCATCGCCTTCACCACCCTGATGGGCTTTGACCTCCGCACCGCGGGCGGCAACGCCAAGGTGCTGAACCTTGCCAGCAACTACGCCGGCCTCGCCACCTATCTGGCCAGCGGCTTGGTGGTCTTCTCGGTGGGCATCCCCTGCGCCATCAGCGGCATCGTGGGCAACCTGCTGGGCTCCCACTTCGCCCTCAAGAACGGCGCAAAATTCATCCGCCCCATGATGCTCGTGGTGCTCGTGCTCCTGCTGGGCAAACTCGCGTCGGATGCGGTGTTGTGAGCATAAAAATAAGGAGCTGTGCGGTAAACACAGCTCCTTATTTTGCATCTGAAAAAGCGCGATCACAGGTCCAGCACAAAGTCCTTGTCAAAAAAGGCGAGACCGAAGGCGCCGGGGCCGGCGTGGGTGCCGATGACGCAGCCGATCTGGCGCACGAGGGGGTCCTCCTGCTGGAGGTTGTCGCGCAGGTAGGTCTGGATGGGGGCCACCTCGCGGGTGGAAAGGGTGTAACCGGCCAGCGCCGCAAAGGACGGGTTGATGCCGCCCAGTTCCTCGATCTTCTTGAACAGAGCCACGTAGGCACCGGGCAGACCGCGGGCCTTGCCCGCCATGGCGACCTTGCCCTCCTTGATGGTGATGAGGGGCTTGATGCCCAGCATCCCGCCCGCGACGGCCACAGCGGCGGGCAGACGGCCACCCTTGCGCAGGTACTTCAGGTCGTCGATGGCGGCCACGAGGTGCAGGTGCTCCTTGGCGTGCTCCAGAATGGCCGCGATCTGCCCGGCGTTCTTGCCGGAATCCCGCAGGTGGACGGCCAGACGGACCAGCAGCGCCTCGCTGAGGCAGACGTTCTCGCTGTCCACGAAGAGGATGTTGTCCGCGTTGACCATGTCGGCGGCGAGCTTGGCGCACTGGTAGGTGCCGGACAACTCGTGGGACAGGAAGATGCCGATCACCTCGTCCCCGGCGGCGGCCGTTTCGGTGAAGAAGTTCTCGAACAGCTCCGGGCTGGGCTGGCTGGTGGTGGGGAGCTTGTGACACCCGGCGAGGATGCCGTAATATTCGGTGGGGGTCATGTCCACGCCGTCGCGCAGGACGGTGCTGTCCTCCAAAGTGACGTTCAGCGGGATGACGGTCACGCCCAGTTGCTCGGCTTCGGCGGGCAGGATGTCGGACGCGGAATCGGTAAGAATGCGGATCATATCGTAGTACCTCCAAGGGCTCACGGTCGCAAAACGACCAAATCATCAAAAAAGTCGTGAAAATTATACCAGATGCCGCCTTGAAAAGTCAATTGATTTAACAAAATTTCCTCGCATTTTCGCAAAAACGACCCGCCGCTTGCGCAAAGGGGAGCGGATATGGTACAATGTCCGCCGATGGGAGGGCTGTGCGTGAAGGAAAAACAGGAAAAAGCGGCCCGCTGGAAGACCTTTGGCATCGCGGCCCTGCTCTGGGCCGGGCTGGCGGCGGCGTTCAGCGTGCTGTTCCCGGCAGAGGCTGCGGCCCCGGCGGGGCTGGCGGGCGTTCTGCGCAACTGCCTCGTGCTGCCCGTGGCGGAGGAGCTGATCTTCCGCGGGGCCGCGCTCCGGCTTTTGCAGCCGCTGGGGAAGAACGCGGCCATCGTGGGACAAGCCGTTCTGTTTGCGGCGATGCACGGAAGCTGGACCGCCAAAGCGTATGCGCTGGGGATGGGCCTTATCTTCGGCTGGGCAGCCGATCGGGCGGGGAGCCTTCTGCCCGGCCTTGTGCTGCATATCTTGAACAATGGGATCGTGCTGGCCGACTGTCTGGCAGAAAGGGGAATACCATGACCGATTACGAGCTGATGGGCGCAGCGCTGGCCGAGGCCGAACAGGCCGCCGCACTGGGTGAAGTGCCGGTGGGAGCCGTCGTCGCGCGGGACGGCGAGATCATCGCCGCGGCCCACAACACGCGGGAGACCGAGAAAAACGCCCTCCACCATGCCGAGCTGCTGGCCATCGACGCGGCGTGCAAAAAGCTGGGCGGCTGGCGGCTGTGGCAGTGTGAGTTGTTCGTGACGTTGGAACCCTGCCCCATGTGCAGCGGGGCCATCATCAACAGCCGGATCAAGCGGGTGGTGTACGGCGCGGCAGACACCAAGGCGGGCTGCTGCGGCTCGGTGGCCGACCTGTTCGCCATGCCCTTCAACCACCACCCGGCGGTGGAGCGGGGCCTCCGCGCCGAGGAGGCACAGGCGCTTTTGCAGGCCTTTTTCCTCCAATTGCGGGAAAAGCGGGCCGCAAAACCCCGCTGGAAGCCGCCGGTCACGAAGTGAAAAATCAAAAAAAGTGGGAACTGCGTGAAAAATCATTCGGTTCCCACTTTCTTTTTTCGGGAAATTGTGCTATATTATTTAATGGAAACTTGTCGAAACCACACGCGATCGTCCACAGGCACGCCGCAGGACCGGACTTGACCGGAAGAAATGAGCAGAGCGATGTTCTGGGGAGCGTGGGCCGGCAGTTTCTCCTGCCGGAGTGCCCTTTGGCACTGGCAGAGAATAAGCGACAGGAGGGCTGACTCTTGTACGATGACGAATTTGAGCTGACATTCAATCTGTCGGACGAGGACCCCGCCCCGGCGGAGCTGCCCAAGGCACCCGCCGAGGAGGTCGAGCCGGAAAAACCGGAACCGCCGACCCCTGCACCCGATGAGGAACCGACCATCGTGGTGCCGGAGCTGGGCCGGAAGCCCGCAGCGGAACCGGTTCCGCCGGAAGTGGCAGAGGTCCCCGAAGCGCCCGCTGTGCCGGAAGAGCCGCAGCAGCCGGAACCGCAGCCGAACCCGGCAGCGGTGCGGTGTGTGCTGATCTCCGGCGGCGACCGGGGCATCGGTGCGGCGGCGGCACGGGCCTTTTATAAGGCCGGGTACCGCGTGGCGGTGCTCTACCACACCAACGCCGACGCGGCGGCAGCGCTGGAACAGGAGCTGCCGGGCTGCATCGCCGTCCAGTGCGACGTGGCCTCCCGCGCCAGCTGTGAGGTGGCGTTCCGCGCGGCGGAACAGGCGCTGGGCCGGGTGGATGTGCTGGTGAGCAATGCGGGCATCGCCCAGCAGAGGCTGTTCACCGATATCACCCCCGACGAATGGCAGCATATGCTGGACGTGAACCTGTCCGGTGCGTTCCACCTGTGCCAGCTGGCACTGCCGGGGATGATTCGCCGCAAGGCGGGCCGCATCCTGACGGTCAGCAGCATGTGGGGCCAGACCGGCGGCAGCTGCGAGGTCCACTATTCCGCTGCCAAGGCGGGCCTCATCGGCCTGACCAAGGCCCTCGCCAAAGAGGAGGGCCCCAGCGGCATCACCGTCAACTGCGTGGCTCCGGGTGTCATCGACACCGATATGATGGCTGCCTTTACCGCCGAGGATAAGGCGGCGCTGGCGGAGGAGACCCCTGTGGGCCGCCTCGGCAGCGCAGACGAGGTGGCGAAGCTGCTGGTCTTCCTCGCGGGGGAGGATGCCGGGTACATCACCGGGCAGGTGTTCGGCGTGAACGGTGGCCTTGTGATTTGAACGGCCAGACAGCGGGCAAAACTATGATACAACGTCACTTTGAGCGAAATCCCGCCCAAGGTGAAAAGGAGAGAGCGAAATGGGCATGACTTTGAAGGAACTGTTGACGAAAGGCGAAGGCACCCTGAGCGCACAGGAGGCCAAGGAGTTGGCCGCCCAGTGCCGGATGGATGTGGAGACCCTCTACACCCTGTTGGAGGAGCGCGGCATCAAGGTTCTGGACAACGAAGCGGAAGAGGATGTCAGTCTGGACGTGGACAGCATCATTGCCGAGGTGGAGAACGCCGAGGCCAACAGCGACGAGCTGGGCATCGGCGACGACGGCGAAGAGGAACAGGCGGAGGAGAACCCCGCCGACCTGAAGGCTGCCATGGATGAGCTGCTGGACGACCCCGTGAAGAACTACCTCAAGCAGATCGGCCAGATCCCGCTGCTGAGCGCAGAGCAGGAGGTCGAGCTGAGCCGCCGCATCCATGCCGGTGCCGAGGCGGCACACATCCTTCAGGCGGACCGCATCAAGTACGGCGCGCCGGAGTACATCAAGAAGAACAGCGCCCGCTTCTCGTTCGAAGAGGACGAGAACAGCCGGAGCTACACCGAGGATCTCGACGAGGACGGCAACGAGAAGCCCAGCGAGGACGCCGAGGAGAAGGCTGCGGAGGAAAAGGCAGAGGAGGAGGTCGAGAACGGCCCCCTGACCGAAGAGCGCCGTCAGGAGCTGCTGAAGATCCGCCGCGACGGCCTGAACGCCCGCCGCAGCCTGAGCGAAGCAAACCTCCGTCTGGTGGTCTCCATCGCCAAGAAGCACGTCGGCCACAACCTCGCCTTCCTCGACCTGATTCAGGAGGGCAACATCGGCCTGATCAAGGCCGCCGAGAAGTTCGACTGCGACCGCGGCTTCCGCTTCTCCACCTACGCAACATGGTGGATCCGTCAGGCCATCACCCGCGCCATCGCGGATCAGGCCCGCACCATCCGCATCCCGGTCCACATGGTCGAGACCATCAACCGGATGCGTCAGGCCACCAACCAGCTCGTCTACCAGAACGGCCATGAGCCCACCCCGGAAGAGCTGGCAAAGGCTATGGATATGAGCGTCGATCGTGTCCGCGAGATTCAGCGGATGGCGCAGGAACCCGCCAGCTTGGAGAGCCCCGTCGGCGAGGAGGAGGACTCCTCGCTGGGCGATTTCGTCGCCGACGAGAACGCCGAGGCTCCCGGCAAGGCTGCAGACCGCGCCATGGTGGCCCAGCAGATCAATCAGGCCCTCAAGAGCCTGACCCCCCGTGAGGAAAAGGTCATCCGCCTCCGCTTTGGTCTGGACGATGGCCGCCCCCGCACGCTGGAGGAAGTCGGCCGCGATTTCGGCGTCACCCGTGAGCGTGTCCGCCAGATCGAAGCTAAGGCCATCCGTAAGCTCCACAGCCGCAAGTGCTTGGCGCTGCTGAACGGCCTGATCGAGTAATAGAACCCACAAAGGGGCCGCCACATGCCGTGGCGGCCCCTTTTTTGCAAAAAAATCAAAAAAATCGCAAAAACCTCTTGCCAAGAAAGCTGCTTTATGGTAAACTAATTGAGCTGTGATTGTGCTGCTATAGCTCAGTTGGTAGAGCGCATCCTTGGTAAGGATGAGGTCTCCAGTTCGAATCTGGATAGCAGCTCCAGCTCAAAACACCTCAAGGCCGCTTGGCTTTGGGGTGTTTTTTGTGTTCGTCTGAAAACGCAAGAGCCGCAGACCAACCGGTCTGCGGCTCTGCATTTATGGGAAAGAGGAAACTCTCAGGAAAGCGCAAAAAGCTCAGAAGTCAACGTCCGTGTCATAGTAGCAGCACTTGAGCAGCTTCTCCATCTCTTCCTGACTGGGCTGGCGGGGGTTGGAGCCGGTGCAGGCGTCGGCGATGGCGTTCTTCGCGATCTCCGGCAGACGCTCCAAGAAGACCTCCTCCGGCACGAAGCCCTGCTCGGCGGGGTAGGAGTCCGGGCCGTAGTGCTGGATGCAGTGGGGGATGTTCAGCGCGTCGTTCATGCCGCGCAGGTACTCGATGAGCAGCTTGACCTTCTCGTCGTCGTTGGCACCGCCCAGCTTCATCTCGTCGGCGATGACGCCGTAGCGCTTCTTGGCTTCGGGGTCCTTGGCGTTGAAGGCGATGACCTTGGGCAGATACATCGCATTCGCTGCGCCGTGGATGATGTGGGCACCGTAGTCCGCAAAGGCGGCACCGGTCTTGTGGGCCATGGAGTGCACGATACCCAGCAGAGCGTTCGAGAACGCCATGCCGGCAAGGCACTGGGCGTTGTGCATGGTGTCGCGCTTGGCCATATCGCCGTTGTAGCTGTCCACGAGGTCGCCTTGGATCATTCGGATGGCGAAGATGGCCAGCGGGTCGGTGTAATTGCAGTGGGCGGTGGAGACGTAAGCCTCGATGGCGTGGGTCATGGCGTCCATGCCGGTGTGGGCCACCAGCTTCTTGGGCATGGTCTCGGCCAGATCGGGATCGACGATGGCGACATCGGGGGTGATCTCAAAGTCCGCGATGGGGTACTTGATGCCCTTCTGGTAATCGGTGATGATGGAGAATGCGGTCACCTCGGTGGCGGTGCCGGAGGTGGAGGAGATGGCGCAGAAGTGGGCCTTGCGGCGCAGCGGCGGGATGCCGAACACCTTGCACATCTCTTCGAAGGTGATGTCGGGGTACTCGTACTTGATCCACATGGCCTTTGCCGCGTCGATGGGGGAGCCGCCGCCCATGGCGATGATCCAGTCGGGCTCGAATTTCAGCATGGCCTCGGCGCCGCGCATGACGGTCTCGACGGAGGGATCGGGCTCGATGCCCTCAAACAGTTCCACTTCCATGCCGGCTTCCTTCAGGTAGCCCACCGCGCGGTCGAGGAAACCGAACCGTTTCATGGAGCCGCCGCCGACACAGACGATGGCCTTTTTGCCGGTAAAGGTCTTCAGGGCTTCCAGTGAGCCCTTGCCGTGGTAAAGATCGCGGGGAAGAGTGAAACGTGCCATAGGAATCTACCTCCAAATCCAATACTCAGCGAATTGTTATAAAAATAACTAATTACATTACACTAAGTATACAGGAAATTGTGGAAAAGTTCAATGGACGAAACGGAGAAAGAACAGCCCTGTTTTGGGCATTTTGATGGAACAAAAACGCCAGCTTTCTTCGATCTGACAAAACAGAGGTTCTGAATTTTAGCAGCAAACAAAAAAACCACCTGAATCTCAAGGATTCAAGTGGTCTTGCTGTGGAGCTGCTATCCAGATTCGAACTGGAGACCTCATCCTTACCAAGGATGCGCTCTACCAACTGAGCTATAGCAGCAAATGGCGACCCGGATCGGGCTCGAACCGACGACCCCCAGCGTGACAGGCTGGTGCTCTAACCAACTGAGCTACCGGGCCATGATCGCTCAAGTTCGCGGCTGCTCACCGCCGGAACGAGCATTATTATACCTGAAGAATGACTTCTTGTCAAGCGGGAAATTACAAAAACTGCAAAAAACTTTCCGGACCCGGCAAAAAAGGGCAAAACAAAACGTCCGGAACTGCTGCTCCGAACGTTTGTGGCAGGGGTAGTAAGTTTCGAACTCACGGCACGCGGTTTTGGAGACCGCTGCTCTACCAGCTGAGCTATACCCCTAACTCTATGCTGCATTCGCTGAATGCTTGATTATTATATAAGATTCTTGGCGAAATGTCAAGCATGAATTTTAATTTTTTGAATTGCAGCCGCAGCAGCCATCGTTGGCGGAGGAAAGGCTCTGGGCCAGCTGCTCCAGCGTGACACTGTCGATGTACTGGTTAATGACATCGTCCAGCCCCGACCAGAACGGCAGGGTGAAGCATTGGTCGGACATGGGGCACTCGTTGGTCTCGCTGCCAAGGCAGGGGATGGGAGCCACGCTGCCCTCGATGGCGCGCAGGATCTCGCCGGCGGTGTAGTCGGCGGGGGCTTTGGTCAGGCGGTAGCCGCCCTGACTGCCGCGCTCGCTCTTCACGAGGCCGACCCGTGCCAGCGGCGTCACGATCTGCTCCAGATATTTCAAGCTCAGGTTCTGCCGCTCGCTGATCTCCTTCAGCGAGACGGTAGTGCCCGGCGCGTAGCGGGCCAGCTCGGCCATCAGCCGCAGGGCATAGCGGCTTTTTGTCGAAAATTTCATAGCGTTGCACTCCTTGTTCGTTTCTTAGTATAACACGCTCCGGCGGTTTTGAAAAGTGAAAACGCGGCTTTCTCTTGTCGAAACAAAAAAGGTCTGGTATCATATAATAGAGAAAGTATGAGATTCAGGAGAGGATACTATGATTCAAAAGATCGATCCCGCCGCAGCCATCCGGCTGTTGGACGCGGGCAAAGCTGTGGCGGTGGATGTCCGGGAGCCGGACGAATACGCCGTGGGCCACATTCCGGGCGCAAAGCTGCTGCCGCTGGGCGAGGTGCTGAGCCGCGCCGCAGAGGTGCTGCCCGACAAGCGCGCGCCGTGGCTCGTCTACTGCCGCACCGGCCGCCGCAGCGCCGACGCAGTGCAGAAGCTGGCAAGCCTCGGCTACGAGAACCTGTACGACCTCGGCGGCATCCTGAGCTGGCCGTATGAGATCGAGGGAGATTTTGAGGGACACTTTTAAGGAATACGTAGAAGGAGGACGTGAACTTATGCCTTTTTCAGCGAAACAGTTTGCGGGCAGCCATTGCGGCTGCCGGTATCAGCAGGACTACCGCCCGACGCTGGGGCGGGACGGCAAAA
>ERZ1026878.1186-NODE-1186-length-16600-cov-11.773648_pt1 | contig 16600 bp, 11 predicted proteins | sample MGYA00380169_ERZ1026878 | MGnify/ENA primary metagenome ERZ1026878 (study PRJEB33269, sample SAMEA4719805) | human gut metagenome | biome: human-associated habitat; feature: organic feature; material: feces | place: Cameroon | collected 2013-10 ...
GCCAGTTCGCTGCTGCTGGTAAGGAGATCAGCAAGAAGAGCCTGTCTGAGATCGCAATGACTTACGGCTACATCTATGTTGCTCAGATCGCTCTGGGTGCTAACATGAATCAGGCTGTCAAGGCAATTGCTGAGGCTGAGGCTTATCCCGGCCCGTCTCTGATCATCGGCTATGCTCCCTGCGAGCTGCACGGTGTCAAGGGCGGCATGACCAACTGCCAGAACGAGATGAAGAAGGCTGTCGAGGCTGGTTACTGGAACCTGTTCACCTTCAACCCGGCCAACAAGGCTCAGGGCAAGAACCCGTTCACTCTGACCTCCAAGGCTGTCGATGCCGAGAAGTATCAGGCACTGCTGGCAAACGAGACCCGTTACAGCCGCCTGACTCGTGCCTTCCCGGATCGTGCAAAGCAGCTGTTCGCACGCAACGAGCAGGTTGCAAACGACCGTTACGAGCATCTGACCCGTCTGGTCGAGCTGTACAAGTAATCTTTCTTTGGAAATTCTGGTTTGAACGGGCTGCAGCGGCACCCTAGCCCGAAAGGCGGCTGCTCCGCACTGGCGGTTACTGCGCAACGCAGCAGTGCGAAACTGTGGCAGGTAAGAGCTGAAATTCCAAGCAGAAGAACGTACAACGCTTCCGCTTTTGCAAGCGAAACTCTGATTTCATTCCCACGCTCTCCTGCGGCATTGATCCGCAGGGAGCCGGGTGTTTGAAATACCAAAGCGCCCGCGAGGGTCCTTGAAAGCACACCCCGCGTGTGTCAGGAGCATAAGGTCTGCTTGCAGATACCTTGCTCCGCCTACGGCATAAGACCTGCTTTGCAGGGATCTTGCCGCAGTCAAAAACGAATCCCGTTTTTAGCGCCCCGCTCACCGGCAACGGTGACCGGGGCGTATTTTTGTGCCTGCCCTATTTTACACTTTCTTCATAGGTTTTTCATGAAAAGCAACCCATTCTGTGCTATACTACAGGCATAAGGAACCGGGGCCGCAACCGATTCCTTGTACATGATTCCTCCTCACACCAAGGCAATATCCGAACAGAAAGCCCATTCCAGCGTTCCGCAAGTGCTGGAAGGGGCTTTCTGCGTTTTTGACGGAAATTTCCCTCGTCTTTTGGCGGATTTAGGGTTGACCGGCCTTTTCGTGAACGCTATAATAAAAAGTGGAAAAGAATTTTAGGAGGTGAACGCAGGACAATGGACCCGGATCATAGTCGAAGACACGGATCAACTGCAAAACAGCAACAGCAAAAAGCAGCTGCGTTCGCCTTTTTTGCCCGGTAAGAGGTGCCGTTTGGTACTTCTCAGCGGGGAGAAAGGGCGCGGCTTTGTGCGCGGTAAGGGCGGAAGGGCCCGATCCTGCGCTGGGCGGCGCTTTTTGTTTTGTGAGCTGTCCGATCCGCCGGAAACGGTAAGGAGGAACACAAAATGGAACTGGAAGAAAAGAAGACTGCGGCACCGGAAGCCTCGCTCCCCGTGCCCGAACTGCCCACGGATATCCCTGCAGAGGTGCGGCAGAAGCTGGCCGAAGACCTGAACGAAGAAGCTACCGAGGACCTCAAGCAGGACGTGCGCGACGCTGAAAAGGAAGAGGCCAAGGACGAAGAGGTCAAGGCCAACCCCGAAATGCTGACCAAGAGCCGTCTGCTCAAGATGCTGGTGAAAAAGCAGTACGTGAAGCTGCGTGAGGTCACCGAGGAAGAGCAGCCCGCCGACTTGGCGGAGCTGTTGGAAGAGCTGGACGAGAATAACCGCCTTGTGGTTTTTCGTCTATTGAAAAAGGACGTCGCAACGGAAGCTTTTGCCTACATGTCCGATGAGGCCCGCGACGATCTGGTCAATGCGTTTTCGGATATCGAGCTGGTCAGCGCCATCGAAGAGATGAGCTTGGACGACGCAGCCGACCTTTTGGAAGATATGCCCGCCGGTGTGGTCAAGCGGGTGCTGGAGAAATCCTCCAAGCAGACCCGTGAGAGCCTGAACAAGCTGCTGAACTACCCCGAAAGCTCGGCCGGCAGCCTGATGACCCCCGAATACGTCCGTCTGCGGAAGGATATGAATGTCAGCGAGGCGCTGGCCGCCATCCGCCGACAGGGCGAGAATGCCGAGACGGTCTACACCAACTACGTGGTGGAGCGGAACCGTCTGCTGGGCGTTGTGTCGGCCCGCAGTCTGCTGCTGGCCGACCCACAGACTCCCATTGAGGACATCATGGACGATAATGTGGTCACCGTGAAGGTCACGGACGATCAGGAATATGTGGCCCGTGAGATGCAGCGCTACGACTTCACCGCCATGCCTGTTCTGGACAACGAGGGTATGTTCGTCGGTATCATCACCATCGACGATGCAATCGACGTCCTGACCGACGAGTCCACCGAGGATATGCAGAAGATGGCTGCTATTCTGCCGGATGACGATGCAACGACCTATTTTGGTACGAGCGTCTGGACCCACGCCAAGCAGCGCATCCCTTGGCTGCTGATCTTGATGCTGTCGGCGACCTTCACCGGCATGGTTACCACCCACTACGAGGAAGCGTTCGTCAGCCTTCCCCTGCTGGTCTCCTTCATGCCCATGCTGATGGATACCGCCGGCAACTGCGGCAACCAGATCAGCACCCTGATGGTTCGCGGCCTTGCGCTGGGTGAGGTGGAGCCTTCCGATTTCCTGAAAGTTCTCGGCAAGGAGCTCCGGGTTTCCGCCATCGTGGGCGCAGTGCTGGGCCTTGTGAACGGTCTGCGCATCTACCTGATGTACACCTTCGTCTTTGCGGGCCAGTACGAGAACGTGATGGGCTATGCTGTCGTGGTCAGCGTATCGCTGTTCTTCAGCGTCATTCTGGCAAAACTGGTGGGCGGTATGCTGCCGCTGGCCGCCAAGAAGCTGGGAGCCGACCCGGCCATTATGGCGACGCCCTTCATCACCACCATCGTCGATGCGTGCAGCTTGATCCTCTACTTCCAGATCGCGCAGCTCGTGTTCCGGAATATGATGTAAAACGTTGGGAGAACGGGTGTCTCTGCGGTTTTTCCGCGGCTGCACCCGTTCTCTTTTTTACAGTTTTCAACACCGCAGTTTTATACATTGCGGGATGTGGAAAACTCAGGGGCTCAGATTCCAATGGGGAGAATGCGGAGTGGCTTGGCGGAAAGCCGGTGAAAAAAGAAAAGAAAAGGCCTCGACTTTCTTTTGGAAAAAAGAAAATTCTCCTGCATTTCTCCCCAAAACCCTCCATGGAAAATGCAGGGAAATACATCACGTATAAAAATCAGTCTCCCCGCCTGTGGAAAACTCGGTGGAAAAAGTGGAAAACACCGTGGGAAACTGCCCCTCTTTTTCACAAATTCAGTGGAAAACACCGTGGAAAAAGTGGATAAGTCCATCCGGCAGCACCAAAAATGGATACAACCGGCCGTTTTGGCACTCCCCCACAGCGACAGCCAAGCCCTTTGTTCACAGGGAGTTCCTTGAATGGCCCGGCCAAACATGGTACAATAAAAAATACACACAGCCCCGTCTGACCGGGGCAAATTCTACGATCATGGAGGCGTCTGCCTATGAACTGGCTTACCAAACTGGAGCGGAAGTATGGCCGCATCTGTATCCCGAACCTCATCTCGATCTTGGTCGGCGCGCAGATCTTGGTCTACGCCGTGGAGCTGTTCGTCAATCAGTATATCTCACTCTACCTGAGCCTGAACCGCACCGCCCTGCTGGTGGGTCAGCTCTGGCGGGTCATCACCTTTGTGTTCGTTCCGTTTTCGGGCGGCGGACCCCTGAGCGTGGTGCTGGGCATCTACTTCACGTGGTTCATCGGCAGCGCGCTGGAAAACGAGTGGGGCGATTTTCGCTTTAACCTTTATATCTTACTGGGCATGGTGGGCGCGGTGGCGGCCTGTCTGCTGACGGGCTACGCCGATACCTACTGCCTGTCCCTGTCGCTGCTGCTGGCCTTCGCCATGCTTTACCCGGAGGTTCAGGTGCTGCTCTTCTTCGTCATCCCCATCCGGGTGAAGTACTTCGGCCTGTTCGCGGGGGCGCTGTGGCTGCTCAGCTTCCTCGGTGCCGGGGCAGCGGGCAAGCTGAACTATCTGCTCTGCATGGTGAACTTCCTCGTCTTCTTTGGCCCGCAGGCGTGGCGCAGTGTCCGCGCGTGGGTCCGCCGTGAACAGTGGAAGAGGAAGAACCGCCGATGATGCTGGATCGATTGGAAGGCAACGCGGAGCTGAAATCCAGCGTTCGCCTCATGCTGGACAGCCGCCGCTTGACCCACAGCGTCCTTTTGGTGGGCGAGGAGGGGCTGGGAGCCGGTTTCGCGGCCCGCTGCGTTGCGGCCGATTATCTTTACCCCCAAGGCGGAGCGCCCGCTGAGGCGCTTGTACGGGGCGAATGCTGCCGTGCCGTGGCAAAGGCCGGCAAGCGCGACAGCGGCCAGATCGAAACGGGTGTCGTGCGGGAGGCCATCTCGGTCACCGGCATGGGTTCCGGCGGAAAATATCTTGTCGGTCAGGTCACGGCCATGCGGTCGGAGATCTTCAACACCAGCCTTTCGGCGGAGGGCCGCGCCGTCCTGCTCTACCATGTGGAGCGGATGAACGAGGAATCGGCCAACGCCCTGCTGAAGGTCATGGAGGAGCCGCCGGAGGGCGTGCTCTTTCTGCTGACGGCGGATTCGCTGGCGGGCGTGCTGCCCACCATCCGGAGCCGCTGCATCAGCTTTGCCATGGCCCCCGTCTCCCCTGCCGACTGCGCCCGCTACTGCACGAAGCAGGGGGTGGACGCCAAGGCGGCGGCCCTGTACAGTGAGCTTTTCGACGGCCACATCGGCACAGTGCTGGCCGCCGCGCGGGACGATGCCCGCCGCGAGCAGGTGGAACAGGCCCTGACGCTGGCCAAGGCCGCCGCCGCGAAGGACAGCTACGCCGCCGCCGTCCTGCTGGCCGGTTGCGAAAAGGATAAAGCCGGTGCGGCCGCCCTGCTGGCCGATTTCCGGGCCGTCGCCGCTGCCGGGCTGCGCGGCAGCCCCCGCTCCCCGGTGCAGGGCGATGCCGCCCGCAAGGCGCTGGGAGCTGCCGATGCCGCCATGCAGCGCCTCAGCGCACAGGTCAACCCGAAGATCGTTCTGTCTGTGCTGGCCGCAAAATTCAGAAGCTTCTGAACAAGAAAAGCAGCCGCGTTTGCGGCTGCTTTTCTCGTTATCATGCTGAAAATATCTTATCTTCTCCGGGTGCGGTGCTTACGGTTCAGGTTCAGCGAACCGCCGCTGGCGACCATGGTGACGAAGCTGAGGACTGCAAGAATGAGCACCAGAGCCGCCATGAGGAGCAGGGTACTTTTGAGGTCGGCGCGAAAGTCGGAGATGTATTCCTGATGGGTCACGAGGCTGACCTTGCCCACCTCGTAGCCGTCCAGATAGACGGTGGCCTCGCCGAGGACGGCGCCGCTCTTGACGGTGGCGGAGACGCGCTCCGGCAGCTCGAAGCTGCAGGTCACCTTGTCGTCGGCGTGGCCGTAGCCGCTGAGGGGTTCGGCGGCATAGAGCTCCACGGCTTCCTCGCTGCGGCACTTGGTCAGCGGGACCGTGGTCAGCGGCGTTTCGGTGTCCACGAGCTGACGGTCTGCAAAGCTGGCGAAAGCCCAGTCCAGCAGCTCGGAAGCTTCCTTGTAGATGTTGTCGAGGTCGGAGCCGAGGATGACCAGCCCGTAGGTGTGGCCGCCTTTCTGGGCAAAGGTGACGTAGCAGCGGCCCGCCAGCGTGGTGAAGCCGGTCTTCATGCCGCGGATGTAGTCGCGGTAGTAGGGGTACTCCGGGTTCAGCATCAGGTTGGTGGAGGTGATGGTCCGCTCGTTCTGGTGCAGGTTGGTGGCCGGGAGGGTGTAGCTCAGGGTGTTGGCGGCCTTCATGTAGGTTTCGTTGGCGGCACAGGCCGACGCGATGAGGGCGAGGTCATGGGCCGAGGAGACGTTGCCGTAGTCATACAGGCCGTGTACGCAGGTAAAGCTGGTGGAGGTGCAGCCCAGCTCCTGCGCCTTCTGGTTCATCATGGCCACAAAGTTGGGCAGACTGCCGTCCGCCACGTCGCTGGCGATGACGCTGGCGGCGTCGTTGGCGCTGGCGACCAGAAGCCCGTACAGCAGGTCGATGCGGCGCACCGTCTCGCCGATGCGGAGGTTCATGGTGCTGCCATTGGCGTTCTGGATGTCCTTGAACTCCTGCGTCAGGCTGGTGGGGATGGTGATCTCCGCGTTCAGATCCTTGCCGCTTTCGAGGAAGAGCAGGGCCGTCATCATCTTGGTCAGGCTGGCGATGTAGCGCTGCTGGTCGATGTTTTGTTCCAAGATGGGCTTGTCGATGTCCGCGTTGAACAGGTAGACCGATTCGCCCTCATTGGCGGTCTGGATGGGCATCTCGTACACGGCCAGACCCGGCAGTGCAGCCGAGACGGCCAGCACAGCCGTCAGCAGCAGGGCAGCGGCCCGGCGGAAGAAGGTGTTTTTTTGCATGAGCATATCCTCCCAAAAGATTCAGATCATCCCAGCAGTTTCTGCCAGAACGAGAACAACGTGTACTTTTCGGGTGCCGGGGCAGCTTCCGCCGGTGCCGGATGGAGTTCCGGGCGAGTGAAGGCCCAGTCGAACAGCTCGGCGGCCTCGCGGAAGATGTTCTGGCTGTTGGAACCCAAGATCACAAGGCCGTAGGTGTGGCCGTCCTGCTGGGCAAAGGTGACGAAGCACCGCCCCGCTTGGGTGGTGAAACCGGTCTTCATCCCGTGGGCGTAGCTGCGGTAATAGGCGCTGGCGGGCTGCAGGAGCTTGTTGGTGGTGGTCACGGTCCGGGCGGGATGCACATTGGTGGCGGGCAGCTCGTAAGCCGTGGCGTCGGCGATCCGCCGATAAGCAGGGTTCGCGTAGCATGCCAGCGCGATCTTGGCCATATCGCGGGCCGTGGAGTAGTTGCCGGTGTCGTAAAGGCCGTGGGCGCAGGTGAACTGGGTGGAGGTGCAGCCCAGCTGAGCCGCGCGGGCATTCATTCGGGCTGCAAAGGCCGCAAGGTCGCCCCCGGCATCGTCGCTGGCGAGGACGCTGGCCGCATCGTTGGCGCTGGGCAGCAGCATGGCGTAGAGCATGTCGATGCGGCGGACAGTCTCCCCCGCCTGTAGGCCGATGGTGTGGCCCCGGTCTGCCTTGATGGCTGCAAACTCCGGCGTCAGGCTGTCCGGGATGGTGATCTCCGCGTTTAGGTCATTTCCGCGCTCGATCACCAGCAGGGCTGTCATCATCTTGGTCAGGCTGGCAACGCAGCGAGGCAGGTCGGGGTTCTGCTCCACAAGGACTTCTCCGGTGTCGGCGTCGAAGAGATAGATCGACTCCTGCGGGTAAGCGGTCTGGATGGGCATGGCGTAAACGGCAAAGCCGGGCAGCGCAGCAGCCGCCGCGATGGCGGCGGTCAGCACCAGCGCCAGCACCCGGCGCGCAAAGGAATGGATGTACATGGTCAAAAGCTCCTTCGGAAGTTCCCGGCTTCCACGATGGGGGTTGAAAAAGAACTATTAAAAGAATACCATAAAAGAAGCAAAAGAGAAAGGTGGTTTTTCAACAATGATCGTTTCCTTTGGTGGAAAAACGCCCCAAGACCGCGGCGCGGCCTTTGTGGCCCCCAATGCCACGGTGCTGGGCGATGTGATTCTGGAAGCCGGTTCGAGCGTTTGGTACGGGGCGGTGCTGCGCGGGGACGACGGCACCCTGACCCTTGGCGAGAATACCAACGTGCAGGATAACGCGGTGCTCCACTGTGACCCCGGCGGGGCCGTGTCGCTGGGCAAAAATGTCACGGTGGGCCACAGCGCCCTTGTCCACGGCTGCACCGTGGGGGACGGCAGCCTCATCGGGATGCACGCCACCCTGCTGAACCACTGCGTCATCGGGAAAAACTGCATCATCGGGGCCGGGGCGCTGGTGCCGGAAGGGATGGTCATCCCGGACGGTTCCGTGGCCGTCGGCGTCCCGGCGCGGGTCATCAAGACCATCTCCGCCGAACAGGCTGCACACAACGTCGAAAATGCGCAGCACTATGTCACGGACGCGAAAAATCACGATGCTGTCATAAAAGTTTCACAAGAATTTACAAGAATGTAATGACTTTTGTTCCGAAATCGGGTATACTATAGAGCACAAGGGAGCGGGGCCGCAACCGTCTCCCTTGCACATGATTCCTCCTCACACCAAAGCAATACCCCAAAAAGCAGGAACCCCCTCCGGTGTACCGCAAGCGCCGGAGGGGGTTCTTGTTTTTCTTGATAAAGGATTCCGAATAAACCTCGCCCTTCGGGAGAGGTGGCATCGCGCAGCGATGACGGAGAGGGTGATGCCGCTTACACCGCCCCGTAAATGCCGTGGACGGAGACTTCGCCGGTGAAGACGTGCTCCTCGCCGCTGTCCGTGCGGACGACGAGGCGGCCCTCTTCGTCCACGTCGATGGCTTCGCCCGCGCCCTGCCCGCCGCCCGGCAGGTCAAAGGTTACGCGGCGGCCGATGTTGACACAGGCGGCCTTGTATTCCTCCCGGAAGGGGGCAAACCCCTCCCGCGCGAAGACGTACATCGGGCGGTCGAAGCCGAAATCGGTCAGACCCTCGGCCAGCCACTGCGGGTCGGCGGCGAGATCAACGGCTGCTCCCTGCAGTGCCAGCGAGGTGCCGTGGGGCAGGTCCGCTGCGTCAAAATAGCTCTGGGGCTGGGCCAGATTGATGCCGATGCCGCACAGAATGCCCCGGCCCTGCTGCTCGTAGCCGTAGGAGACGGATTCGCACAGGATGCCGACGATCTTCTTACCGTTCAGCAAAAGGTCGTTGGGCCACTTGATCTGGCAGTCCACGCCGTAGCGCAGCTTGAGCTGGCTGCGCACGGCAAGGCTTGCCAGCAGCGGCAGGGTGGCGGGCTGCGCTAGCGGCTCCCGGATGGCGACGGTGTAGTACAGCGCCTTGCCTTCCGCGTTGACCCAGCTGCGGCCCAGCCGCCCCCGGCCGGCGGTCTGGTTGGTGGTGTAGACCGCGCCCACCGGGCCGAACTCCTCGAAATGCTCTTTCACATAGGCGTTGGTGCTGCCGCATTCGGACAGATAACGCACCTCATTGATGCTCATGAATGTGGTACCTCTTTGTGTTCGTGGGAGATGATCTTCCCTTGGTCCAGCGTCAGCACACCGTAGGTGTTGGGGCCGGTATAGCACCGGCCGCAGGAGCCGGGGTTAAACAAAAACACCCTGCCGCGCTGCTCGGCCACCGGGATATGGGTGTGGCCGAACAGGGCCACCTCGGCCCCGCGGGCGGCGGCGGCATCGGTGAGCGTATCCAGATCGTATTTTACACCATACATATGGCCGTGGGTATAGAAGACGACGACCTGATCGAAGGCGGCCAGACCGTCCAGCGGCTCCAGTGCGCCAAAATCGCAGTTTCCGGCCACCGCATAGACCTTCATTTTCGGGTAGAGCGTCAGGGCCTCTTCCAGATCGCGCAGACCGTCGCCGAGAAAGATCACGGCGGTCGCGTCGCTTTCCGCATGAAGAATGCGCTCGACAGCTCCAGTGCTGTTGTGGCTGTCACTCAAGATCAAAAGTTTCGTCACGGGACAACGTCCTCCTAAAATTTAGTTATTCTGCATGGCCAGCATCTGCTTGTAAATCTCGCTCTTGGAATACGGGGTCCCCTGCGCGGCGGCTTTGGCGGCGGCGGTGGGGCCGTAACCCTCGCTTGTCAGGTCTAAGGCGCGCTGGGCGGCCTGTTCCAGCGTCAGGCTCTCTTCGGTCTCGGCGGCGGGTGCCCCGGCCATGACCAGCACATACTCGCCGCGGGGCTCATTTTCGGCGTAGTGGGTCTGTGCCTCGCCGAGGGTGGTCTTCCAGATCTCCTCGTGGAGCTTGGTCAGCTCGCGGCAGAGGGTGATGCTCCGCTCAGTGCCGAAGGCCGTCACCAGATCGTCCAGCGTGGTGCGCAGTTTGTGCGGCGCTTCGTAGAAAATGACCGTCCGCTTCTCACCCTGCAATTCGGCCAAGCGCTCCCGCTTCTGCTTTTTGTTCACGGGCAGGAAGCCCTCGAACACCCAGCGGGAGGTGTCCTGCCCCGAAACCGCCAGCGCCGTGACACAGGCCGAAGCGGCGGGCACCGGCACGACCTTGATGCCGCGGGCCAGCGCATCCCGGACGATGACCTCGCCGGGGTCGGAGACGCAGGGCATTCCGGCGTCTGAGCAAAGGGCGCAGTTCTCCCCCGCCTCGATGCGGCGCAGGATACCTTCGCCTTTTTGCAAAGCGTGCTCGTAGTAGCTGACCATCGGCTTTTTCAGGCCGAGGAAGTTCAGCAGCTTCATGGTCACGCGGGTGTCCTCGGCGGCGATGAAGTCCGCCGCACCAAAGGTCGCCGCCACCCGCGGCGGCATGTCGTCCAAGTTGCCGATGGGCGTTGCGACGATATATAACGTACCAGCCATACAGACCTCCCAATTTTAGTTGTTCCCGTACAGGGCCGCCCCCGCCGAGATGAGCACATCCGGTTCGATGCGCAGCCCGGTCTTGCGGTTTTTCTGCGCCTCCACCAAAAAGAGCCACGGGGCCGCGTCGGGCTTGTTCTTCACAAAGGCGAGGCGCTTGGGCTCCAAGCGGTTGGCCCGCAGCACGGCCAGCACCTCGGCCAGCCGTTCGGGCCGGTGGCAGAGCGCGAGCCGCCCGCCATCCTTGAGCAGCCGGAAGCCGCAGCGGCAGACATCCTCCAGCGTGCAGTCGGTCTCGTGCCGCGCTGCGGCGCGGGCGGGGTCGCTGCTCTGGAACCCGGCAGTAAAGTAGGGCGGGTTGCAGGCGCAGACATCGAAGCTGCCCTCCCCTGACCGGTAGGTGCGCAGGTCGGCGCAGACGGGGGTGATGTGGTCGATGCTTTGTGCGGCCAGTGCCTCACGCAGGAGGCTGCTTGCCTCCGGCTGGAGCTCCACGGCGGCGCATTCGCCCCGGTGGCCCCGGTCGTGCCACTCCAAGCTGACGATGCCGCAGCCGGAACACAGGTCCACGGCCTTCTGGCTGCGCTTGGGCTCCGTGAACCGGGCCAGCAGCAGCGCGTCCGACCCGAAGCGGTGGGCCGCCGAACAAAAGACTTCTGTTTTATTATACAAAATCTCGGTGGAATGTTCCATATCTGTGCCGTGAATCCTTTACCAAAATATCGGGCCGGAATCTCCGGGAAAATTGTGCAGGGCGGAAAACCGCCGGCAAACAAAAAGCAGCAGACCCGCTTTGGACAGGTCTGCTGCTTTTGATGCGTTTTTACGGATATCGCCGTGAAATTATTCAGCGGTGATAGCACCGGTGGGGCAAGCGCCCTCGCAAGCGCCGCAATCGATGCAAGCGTCTGCGTTCACAACTGCAACACCGTTCTCAACGGTGACAGCACCAACGGGGCAAGCGCCCTCGCAAGCGCCGCAGCCAACACATGCGTCAGAAACCTTGTGTGCCATAATAAAACTCTCCTTTATTTCCCGTGCCAATGTTTAGGAGAAGCCTGCCCTCGCACGGTGCCAGCAAGCTGCTCCGGAATTCATCCTTGTCTGCATTCTAACAAACCAAAAATGAAAAGGCAAGACTAACCGTACCGCCGTAAAGGGCTTTTTTTATTTTTTGTTGGGTTGCACAAAAGCAACGGCTAACTTTACGGGAAAATTGAGGGAGATTTTTAGCGAAAATCACGAAGCACGGTTAGTTTTGTAATACTAACCACTGTGATTTCCCACCATTTTTCTGGGAATTATTTCGCCTTTTTGGGGCAGTTTCCACAGCCGGCGGGGTTACCGTCGGCGTCCGCTGCAGCCACCACAGGGGCGGGGTTGCGCACGCCGGAATAGTCGTCGTCCGGGTCGGGGCGGCGGGGGGCGCGCTTGCCGCCGCTGACATATTCGCACACGCCGACCTTGTAGTACCGGGGGGTCAGGGCTTCGGAGCCGCAGCGCACCCGCAGGTAGCCGGAAACGGGGTTCACTTCCAGCACGGTGCCGAGACCGTCCGGGGTGCGGACGGTGCTGCCCACCATGGGCATGATGCTGTTGAGGTACTCGTAGGCGCTCTCCTCATAGGCGAGGCAGCACATCAGGCGGCCACACGCGCCGCTGATCTTGGTGGGGTTCAGGGAGAGGCCCTGCTCTTTGGCCATCTTGATGGAAACGGGCTGGAAGTCCTTCAAAAAGCGGGAGCAGCAGAAGGGCTGGCCGCAGATGCCGAGGCCGCCGATCATCTTGCTCTCGTCGCGCACGCCGATCTGGCGCAGCTCGATGCGGGTGTGGAAGATGCCGGCCAGATCCTTGACCAGCTCGCGGAAGTCCACGCGGCCGTCGGCGGTGAAGTAGAACATGATCTTGGAGCGGTCGAGGGTATATTCGGCCTCCACCAGCTTCATTTCCAGCCCGTGCCGGGCGATGCACTCCTGACAGGTGTGGTAAGCCCGCTTTTCATCCTCGCGGTTCTGGCGCATCCGGCGCACATCTACGCTGTCGGCTATCCGGGTGATGGGCTTGAGGGCCTTGGGCACGGCGGCATCCGTCACTTCCTTGACGCCCTGCACCACCTCGCCGCACTCGATGCCGCGGGCAGTCTCGACGATGACGTGATCGCCGGTTTTGATCTCGGCCCCGGCGGGGTCGAAGTAATAGCTTTTTCCGTTTTCCTTGAAACGGACAGAGATCACTTTTTTCATAGTTTTCCTCGTACTATTCCGATAAACACTCAAAAATTTGAGCCTATAAATCCATTCTATCAAATAGTATAACATAATCCCGAAAATATTTCCACGGAATTGCAACAATCTTCGGCCCTGAACCGTATCTCCGGTGAAAACTGACTAAATTTTGCAAAAGATTCACCCGGCACTCTTGCAACCCCTCTGACCTCGTGTATAATAGGAATCATGGAAAACTCGCCCTTTTGAGGGCGCTTGCCGTGGAGCGCACGGCAAAAAGTAAGGAAATGGTAGGATATAATGGGAAAATTCAGTGTCAAAAAACCGTTCACGGTTCTGGTAGCTGTCATCATGGTGCTGATGCTGGGCTTCGTGTCCATCAGCAACATGCAGACCAACCTCTTACCGGACGTGAACACGCCGTACCTGATGGTGGTCACGGTGTATCCCGGTGCGAGCCCGGAGCGCGTGGAGAGCGAAGTCTCTGACGTCATGGAAAACGCGCTGGGCACCGTGGCAGGTGTGGAATCCATCACGGCCACCTCTGCGGAGAACTACAGCCTTCTGCTGATGCACTTCGCCGAGGGTACGGATATGAACAGCGCCTTGGTCAAGGTGTCAAACAAGGTGGACCAGACCACCTCCAGCCTGCCCAGCAGCTGTCTGTCGCCTTCGATCATTGAATACAGCCTGAACATGAACGCCTTTATGACCGTGGCCGTCAGCCGCGAGGGCAGCGATGTGTACGACCTGTCGGATTTCGTCAGCGATACCCTCGTGCCTTATGTGGAGCGCAAGGGCGGCGTGTCCAGCGTGTCCGCCAACGGCCTGATCGAGAAGATGGTACAGGTCCAGCTCAGTCAGGAGAAGGTGGACGCCATCAACGAACGGCTGCTGGAAGTCATCGACGCCCAACTGGCCGATGCGCGGGCTCAGCTCGACGCCGCTGAGGCCCAGATCGAAGCCGGCCGTGCGGAGTACAACCGCCAGTTCAAGAACTTCAATAAGACCGTTTCCAACACCGTGATGCAGCAGTACAGCGGCGAGGTCGGCAATGCGGTGGAGACCGTCCGCAAACAGGCACAGGCCCTGCTGGACAGCGTCAATCAGCTCATCGCCGTGGTGCAGGAGCCGGAGATCCAACAGGCCCTGATCGACGTCCGGGACGGCTTGCAGCGCGTCATGGACAAGTTCAACGAGACGGGCATGAAGGACATCGACTCCCTGATCGAGATCGTGGCCGAGCTGCGCGAGATCACCGATAAGCTGACCACCGCTTTGCAGCAATTGCAGGAGCGCCTGAACACGGAGACCGGCACAGAGGGCAGCACTGCCACCGATCTGGTCGATGATCTGCAGGTGCAGCAGAGCCTGAACACCGTTTACAACACCCTGAACGACGTCATCAAGGCTATGGACGATGTCCCCGGCCTGATGAGCACCTTCTCGGACGCCTTGGGCACCTATTCCCAGCAGCAGCTGGAAGCCTATATGAAGTTCACCGAGGCCCGCGAGACGCTGAACGAGTACGAAAAGCAGCTCGAAACCGCAAAGCAGACCTATGAGGACGCCAAGGAGAAGGCCATGGCCAGCTCCGACGTCTCCAAGATGCTGGACATCGACACGCTGGCGCAGCTCATCTACGCCCAGAACTTCTCGATGCCCGCCGGTTACGTCAAGGATTCCAGCGGCAAATCGTGGCTGCTGAAGGTCGGCGAGGAGTACGACAGCATCGACGATATCTCCGGTGCCCTGCTGCTCCATGTGGACGGCTTCGGCGATGTCCGCCTGTCGGACGTGGCCGATGTGGAGGTCATCGATAACGCCGAGGCCAGCTTCACCCGCCTGAACGGCGAGCGCGCGGCCGTGCTGAAAATCTACAAAGGCTCCAGCTCCAGCGCCAGCACCGTCTCGGACAACTGCCTGTCCGCGTTCAAGGAGCTGGAAGCTCAGTACGACGGCCTCCATGTGGTCGTCCTGTCCAACCAAGGCAACTATATCACCATCATCGTCAAGAGCATCCTCAGCAGCATGATCATCGGCGCAGCATTGGCCATCATTGTGCTGGCTCTCTTCCTGCGGGACATCAAGCCCACCCTCGTGGTCGGCTTCAGCATCCCGCTGTCGGTCCTGTTCGCTGTGGTGCTAATGTACTTCACCGGCATGGATCTGAACGTCATGACGCTGGCCGGCCTGTCGCTGGGCATCGGTATGCTGGTGGATAACTCCATCGTCGTCATTGAAAACATCTACCGTCTGCGCAGCCGCGGCGTGCCCGCCGCCCGCGCGGCCGTGCAGGGCACAAAGCAGGTGGGCATGTCCATCGTGGCATCCACCCTCACTTCGGTCTGCGTCTTCCTGCCGGTCGTCTTCTCGTCCAGCCTCGTCAAGAGCCTGATGCAGCCCATGTCCCTGTGCATCGGCTACTGCCTGATGGCCTCTCTCCTCGTGGCCGTCACCGTTGTCCCGGCGGCTGCCTCCACCGTTCTGAAAAAGGCGGAGCCGAAGCAGCTCAAGTGGTTCGACAAGATCCAGAACAAGTACGCCAAGAGCTTGGAGTGGTGTTTTCAGCACCGCGCTCTGCCGCTGGTGGCAGCAGTGGCTTTGCTGGTCTTCTGCGGCTGGCGGGTCGTCTCCATGGGTGTGGAACTGCTGCCCACCATCACAAGCAATGAGGCCATCGTCACCTTGAAAACCACCAAGGAGCTCAGCAAGGAGGACTCCTACGCCATTGCCGAAAAGGCCATCGACGCCATGCTGAACGTGGACAATGTGGAGGAAGTGGGCATCACCACCGACACCCGTGTGGCCGGCATGGATGTGGGTCAGTTGGGTCTGCCCAGCGCCATCACCGACCTGCTGAACGCCGCCAACAGCTACGGCACCTATCAGGTCAACGTCATGCTGAACGAGTCCCTCTCCTCCACCCAGATCGAAACGGCCCGTCAGGCGCTGGAAGATGCCCTCTCCGGCATTGAGGACTGCACCGCCACCGTCGAGATCAGCGGGATGCAGGAGCTGACCAGCCAGCTGGCCAGCGGGCTGAGCGTCAAGATCTACGGTGCGGATTCCGATACCTTGACCCAGCTCTCCGAGAAGGTCGTGGAGATCGTCAACGACACCGAGGGCTTTGCCAACGCCACCAACGGTCTGGGCAGCGGCGATGCCACCATCAATCTGCAGATCGACCGCGACAAGGTCCGCTCCTACGGCCTGACCGTTGCGCAGGTCTACCAGCAGATCGCCGCCAAGCTGGCCACCACCACCACGGCGCAGACCCCGGTCTCTGTGGACGGCAGAACCATGAGCGTGGAGATCAGCGACAACCTCGACCCCGTGACCAAGGAAAACATGATGGATATCACCTTTGAGACCTCTGTCATGTCCGCCGACGGCACCACCACCACCGGCACCTGTAAGCTGAGCGACATCGCAACGTGGGTCACCGGCAGTGCACCCAACTCCATCACCAGCCAGAACCAGACCCAGTACGTTACCGTTACAGCCAACACGCTGGACGGCTACAACACCACGGTTCAGGCCCGTGAGCTGGAAAAGAAGCTGGATGCCTTCGCCCTCTCCGACGAGATGCCGGAGGGCTGCTCCTTCTCCATGGGCGGCGAGTCCGACAGCGTCAACTACATGGTCAAGGAGATGGTGCAGTGGATGGGGCTGGCTCTGCCCTTCGTCTACCTCGTCATGGTGGCCCAGTTCCAGAGTCTGCTCTCCCCCTTCATCGTCCTGTTCACCGTGCCGCTGGCCTTCACCGGCGGTCTGCTGGGTCTGCTCCTCACCGGCCAGCAGCTGACCATGATCTCCCTGATGGGCTTCATCGTCCTGATGGGCACCGTCGTCAACAACGGCATCGTCTTCGTGGACTAC
>ERZ1026878.1187-NODE-1187-length-16588-cov-8.121091_pt1 | contig 16588 bp, 15 predicted proteins | sample MGYA00380169_ERZ1026878 | MGnify/ENA primary metagenome ERZ1026878 (study PRJEB33269, sample SAMEA4719805) | human gut metagenome | biome: human-associated habitat; feature: organic feature; material: feces | place: Cameroon | collected 2013-10 ...
GACAGTTTACCCGTCTGTTGACGGGTAACTGAAGTGACTTTAAACATACAAGGGCTTCAGACCGCAGAAATTAACGCAGGCCTAACTGGAAAATCAGCGTTTCGGCTTCGCAGGCGAAGACAAAATCAATATCCAGCTTCACGCCGCCGTCTACTTCAGTGAAGGTAGACTTGATTTCGCACGGATCGGATTCGACGTCACGGGCACGCTTGCTCAGCGCGGCCAGAGTCTCTTCCGCTTCGGCACGGTTGGTGAATACACGGCTGTAAGAGGCGGTGCAATCGGAGTTGTCCATGATGGTGCCAACATCCATACAGCAGCAAACCGGGGTTTCATCAGCACTGCATTTACTCATAGCTCAATTTCCTCTGTATTCGCGCAGCGCGCGAGATAAACACGATGCTGATATTTTACGCCCCGGCGCGGGCGCTCTCCAGCCGTTAATGGCGTAAAAGCGGATAAGTGACCAATATCACACTAAAAAATGATCTAAAACAAAAACCACCCTTTTGGGTGAGTCGTGATGGTCACAATTTTGCCAACCAGATCTCGTTTCGTGAAACATGTTTGAAAATATTAATAAACAAACTTGCAACATTCATGCTGGTCGGACCTATACTCACGCCACTGGTCTGATTTGTCTGTCATACCTCAGACCCTACACTTCGCGCTCCTGTTACGGTATGTAACAATTATTGAATAAAAATAACTCAATGAGGTTATGGTCATGAGCCAGAAAACCCTGTTCAACAAAACTGCGCTGGCAGTCGCAGTGGCAATCGTCTCTACTTCCGCCTGGTCAGCGGGCTTTCAGTTAAACGAATTTTCTTCCTCTGGCCTTGGCCGCGCGTATTCAGGGGAAGGTGCTATTGCTGATGATGCGGGTAACGCGAGTCGTAACCCGGCATTGATCATGATGTTTGATCGTCCAACCTTCTCCGCCGGGGCGATTTTCGTTGACCCGGGCGTTGATATTACGGGCCGTTCACCTACCGGTGCCAGCCTGAATTCAGACAACATCGCGCCAACGGCGTGGGTGCCAAACCTGCATTTCGTGGCGCCTATAAATGACCAGTTTGGTTGGGGTGCCTCCGTGACCTCTAACTACGGTTTAGCGACCGAGTTTGGTGATAACTACGCAGCAGGTGCCTACGGTGGTAAAACTGACCTTGAAACCCTGAACCTGAACCTGAGTGGCGCTTACCGTCTGGACAGCCACTGGAGCTTCGGCGTGGGCTTTGATGCGGTGTACGCCAAAGCGAAAATCGAGCGCTATGCAGGCGATCTGGGCAAAATCGTAGCGGGTTCAGGCGCACTGCCACCACCACTGGCGCAGCAAGTTGCGGGCATTCCGGCAGACACCCAGATTGCTTATCTGAAGGGTGACGAATGGGGCTTCGGCTGGAACGCCGGTATCCTGTACGAACTCGATAAGAACAACCGTTACGGCTTTACCTATCGTTCCGAAGTAAAAATCGACTTTGATGGCGATTACAAGAGCAGCCTGCCTTCCGCCTATAACCAGATCCTCGGCAACTTCGGCCTGCCGTTGGGTACCAACGGCAGTACCACGGGTGGTTCTCTGAGCCTGCACCTGCCGGAAATGTGGGAGCTGTCCGGTTATAACCGCGTGGCACCGCAGTGGGCGATCCACTATAGCCTGACCTACACCAGCTGGAGCCAGTTCCAGGAGCTGAAGGCGACCAACAGCAAGGGCGACACGCTCTTCTATAAAGATGAAAGCTTCCGCGACGCTTACCGCATCGCGCTGGGGACCACCTACTATATGGATGATAACTGGACGTTCCGTACCGGTATTGCCTTCGATGACAGCCCGGTTCCTGCCGACAAGCGCTCGATCTCTATTCCGGATCAGGACCGTTTCTGGCTGAGCGCAGGTGCGACCTATGCCTTCAATAAGGATGCCTCAATTGACGCCGGTATCTCTTATATGCACGGTCAAAAAGTTTCCTTCAAAGAAGGTCCGTATGAGTTCTCTTCCGAAGGTAAAGCCTGGCTGTATGGTATGAACTTCAACTACGCGTTCTAATCGTGCAGGAATTGAAAAAGGTGAGCATCGCTCACCTTTTTTATTTACTCCGAATCGATATCTTTTAGTTCGTTCTCGATCGCCTTCGCGTTTGGATTCTCTTCCGGTTTCAGCTTACCGCCGTTAGCAATAAAGTCATGATTCTGGAAGTACGCTTCACGCACCATAATGTACGGGTCAGAAGACTGACGCAGCAGACCGTCGGAGTCGAGCAGTTGCGCGCGGGTTTCAATCCCTTCCACCGTCCATTTACCCACCGACAGCGGCCAGGTCAGCCACGACAGGACCGGATACAGCGTATCCACCATATCGCCGCCATCATCACGGAGAGTAAAGCTGCCGTAGAACGGTAATTGCACGTAGGGGCCATACCCGACGCCATAATGTCCCAGCGTGCTGCCGAAACGGTGCGGCTGTTCACGCTGCAGTTTCGGGTTAGCCATGCCGGCAACATCGATAAAGCCCCCCATCCCCAATATGGAGTTCAGGAAGAAGCGAGTAAAGTGGACCATCCCCTGATACGGGTCACCCTGCAGGAAGTAGTTCACCATAACCGCAGGCTCTTCGAGGTTGCTGGTAAAGTTACTTAACCCATTACGCGCAGGTTGTGGAACATAATCACGCCATGCTACAGCTACCGGACGAACCACATACGGGTCCAGCACGTTGTAGTTGAAGTTATACATTGAACGGTTAAATCCTTCGAGAGGATCGGAGCGTCCCGTTTGCTCCCCGGAGCTGGCGCAGCCCACAAGCATCGTCGCGCCCAGCGCAAGCGCCGACAGCCGAAGTTTCATAAAAATCTCCCTGTTCAGTATGGCTATCATTGATTGCCATCCGTAACGGAGCCGTTGACGCTCCGTCTGTAAACGTGCAAGCGATTGTAACAGCACGTTTACCGATGTCTATGAGCACAATTACGGGCAGTAACCACCGTGACTCTGATCTCAGCATAGCCTGGCTTTTGGAATTCGTTTCGCTGGCAATTTTATAATGTCTTTGAAAGAGATGTATCACCTTTGTTGTCATTGCCACCAATTTAAGACCATCCCCACAGGCATCCGGATAAAAGCCGCTACGCTTTAAAGAAAGATCAACCTCCGGGAGCAGATATGAAAGAAGTGGGTGAAGAAAAAATTGGCGAGAGTAAAGAGGAGATTGAAATTGAAAGCGAGGAGAAAGCGCGCGGCGAGAAGATAGAAATTGACGAAGATCGCCTCCCTTCCCGCGCGATGGCCATCCATGAACATATACGCCAGGATGGCGAAAAAGAGATGGAGCGCGATGCCATGGCCCTCTTCTGGTCGGCTATCGCTGCGGGTCTGTCAATGGGGGCGTCCCTGCTCGCAAAAGGCATATTTCATGTTCAGCTGGAAGGTGTGCCCGGGGGCTTTTTACTGGAGAACCTCGGCTATACCTTTGGCTTTATTATCGTCATTATGGCTCGCCAGCAGCTGTTTACCGAAAACACGGTCACCGCCGTTCTGCCGGTGATGCAAAACCCTACCCTCGGCAATTTCGGTCTGTTAATGCGTCTGTGGAGCGTGGTGCTGCTGGGCAACATCATCGGTACCGGCATCGCGGCCTGGGCGTTTGAATATATGCCCATTTTTGATGAACCCACCCGGGACGCATTTGTGAAAATCGGTATGGACGTGATGAAAAACACGCCCGTCGAAATGTTCTCAAACGCCATCATCTCCGGCTGGATTATTGCCACGATGGTCTGGATGTTTCCTTCTGCCGGTAGCGCAAAAATTGTGGTGATCATCCTGATGACCTGGCTTATCGCCCTGGCCGACACCACGCACATTGTGGTCGGTACCGTGGAGATCCTCTATCTGGTCTTTAACGGTACGCTGCACTGGAGCGATTTTTTCTGGCCGTTCGCCCTGCCGACGCTGGCGGGAAATATCTGCGGCGGGACGTTTATCTTCGCGCTGTTAAGCCATGCTCAAATCCGTAACGACATGTCTAACAAACGCAAAGCTGAGCGTAAGGCGCGGGAAAATGATGATAAATCGACAAAAAAATCGACCTGAATGGTGACTCTTTGAGCAGTCAGGCGGCGATGCGCTTAACGCAAAGTGTAAATAACGCTATACTCGTGCCGCCTCGTCCCCTTAGTTAAATGGATATAACGAGCCCCTCCTAAGGGCTAGTTGCAGGTTCGATTCCTGCAGGGGACACTTTGACCATTTCCACCCCATCCCAACAAAAACCACACATCCCTCGCCACGTAAGGTTTTGAACCATAATTCATTTCCTTCCATTTCCAGCGAATAGCACCCATAAACACAACCTAAAGTGTCCCTTTAAAGTACCCTCTTGCCGTTAGAACTTCCGGAGGGATACATGCCCCTAACTAACGTTGAAATTAAGAACGCTCAGCCCCGAGATAAAGAGTACGTGATGTCTGATGGCTTGGGACTGGTGGTTCTCGTCAAGCCGAGTGGCGCTAAGTTGTGGCGTTATCGCTATTCCCTTAACTACAAAAAACAAAAGCTGTCGCTCGGCTCATATCCCGAGATATCTCTTGCCCAGGCTCGGGTTCGTGCTGCCGATGCTCGCGCCAGAGTCGCTCAGGGTATTAGCCCGGTAACCGAACGTCGGGAAAAGAGAGAAGCCAGCAAGGTCATTAACTCATTCGAGGGCGTTTGTCTTGAATGGCAGTCAACCCGTAAGGCTACATGGTCAGAAGTTTATGCTGATGACACCAAGCGCCTGTTTGAACGCAACGTGTTTCCATTATTGGGTAAGCGTCCCATAGGCGAGATTGAGCCGCTGGAGCTGTTAGGGTTGCTACGCAAGATAGAGGATCGCGGCGCTAACGAACTCGCCACCAAAGTACGCCGCCGCTGCGGAGAGGTTTACGCCTACGCTATCGTCACAGGTCGAGCTAAATATAACCCTGCACGTGACCTCGCCACTGCTATGCAACGTTTCCAGCGCGGGCACTATGCCTCGCTTGATGCATCGGAGTTACCCGCATTCCTGACAGCGCTGGAGACAACCTCCGGAAATATCATGGTTAACTTCGCTGTCCGTCTGCTGATGCTCACAGGGCTTCGCCCCGGCGAACTGCGTAAAGGCGAATGGCGGGAGATAGATTTAGATAACGCTCTATGGGAAATCCCTGCCGAACGCATGAAAGCACGTCGCCCTCACCTTGTACCCCTATCAAGCCAAGCTATCGAGTTGCTTCGCTCCGTTCACGCCATCAGTGGTAGTTACGGACTGATGTTCCCCGGCAGGAATGACGTTACACGTCCTATGTCTAATATGGCAATGAACCAGTTGATAAGTCGATGCGGTTACGGGGAAAGGCTGACCGGGCATGGATTCCGGCACATGATGAGCACCATTCTGCATGAGCAAGGCTTTAACAGCGCGTGGATAGAACTACAGCTCGCCCACGTCGACAAGAACACTATTCGCGGCACGTACAACCGGGCGCAGTATCTGGAAGGCCGTAGAGAGATGATGCAATGGTATTCGGATTACATATTAAGCAATGCAACTTATCGCCCAAACCTTCATTCCGCCTGGTAATACTCCCGGGCATTTCTAGAGAGAACAAAAATGACAGATCTGATTTTAATTTTTACCGTAGTGCCTTGCGTCATCACCGCCGCTGCAACATGGGCTATTCGCTCACGCATCGCTAAAAAGCAGTGGCACAGCATCATGGACTATACCCGCCTGACTCAACACGGCTATATGGCCGCGCTGGAGGAACTGCCGCTGCAAAAATGTCTATCTGACCTACAGCAGGCCCGTAGCCTGCTAATGCTCAAAGCTGCCGTAGTGGTTCATGGCGTGCTTGTGCGCCAAATACCTGACGAAGTGCGTCCGGAATGGGAGTGTATAACGCAAGGTAGTGACGCAATGGCTGAAGATAGCGACGAAAAGGCCCGCAAGCTATTGAATCGCGCGAGTCATTGGGAGGACGTAGCGAATAAAGCTTACAACCAGAGGAAAGAGAGAGGGCTTAACTTCGACAATCAAACCACCGTAGACATTGACAAGTTGCGCGGCGATATCCAACACGAGGCGCAGGCAATTTCAGCGATGCTCGACGACGAATAAATAAACCGCCCGCATACAGAGCTGGCGGGAATTTTGATAGTCAGACATTAAACTCGCGCCAGATCAACTCGCTTAAATAGCCATAAACTGAGGCTTAATTACTGAAAATATTTGGAAATATGCTGTGCTAGTTGTAAAGCAACAAATATTACATTTCTCTGGTGGTAGCCCTTAAAGATGATTTTAATTGAGATAAGAGACCAATCAGAGCTACCTCTTTACTCACTCTAAAAACCACCTTGTCCCGTAACAGTGTTTTGGCAAATGAACATTAAAGTCATAAGGCAAAATTAGCTTAAAATGCTGTCGATATTTGTATGGTTTCCAATTGGTTCATATCATCTGCACCGTTCTGGAATACTCCTGAATACACATTTCCCAGGCGCATGGATTGCGGCAACTCCCTAGCCATGGAGTAAAACCACAATGGCGGCAGTAACCATTTTTAAACCTGTTTCGGCTGAGGATTCCTCAAGCAAATCAGTATCTGTAATTGTTGTCACTTCCCCGGTATTGACAAAATACATGCGTGTAGCGCATCATCCCCGCACACCTGCAAAATCAGGTGTACCGGATTGGCGTCTGGTAAAAGCAAAAGGCGATAATACACGCGCCAAAGCGTGTTTTTTATTGTCTAAACATCAGCACATCTGTCAATGGTGGGCTGGTTGTGGAGCTTCGAAAGAAGCGCCGGGATCCTTTTGCTCCGGTAGCTGAGTAAGCGAATACGCCATCAAGCTGTTAATGTTAACAGGAGTACATGCAATCGAACTGCGTGCCGCAGAATGGATGGAAATTGATTTAGAAAACCCTTTATGGGAGATCGCCAAAGAGCGAATGAAGAGACTCCGCCTTCATCTAGTTCCTTTATCTACTCAGGTACTCATCATTTTCTTGGCAGCAATGTTCTCAGGAAAACGATGAGTAATGTCAGTACCAACGGAGTTATAAAAAAGCTTGGGTAACATTGGCGATTAACGGGCCAAAGTTTTAGACATTCTATGAGCGCAATATTGCATGAACATGGTTTCTAAAACGCATGAATTGAAATGCAACTTGCGCATATTGATAAGAACTATATTAGCGGAACTTATAATCATGCGCAATATTTTAACGAGCACTCAAAAATGAGGCAATGGTATGCAAATCATATTTTGAAATAATTTTATTATCATTTAATGAAATACAAAATTATCAATTTCATATTTAGCTCTAATATAGTCATCATCAACACCTATAATTTCCTTTGCGAAAAACGAGTGTTCCTTTTCTGGTTTCATATATTTCTCGATATCGGCAACAAGATCTATTATTTTTATAATCTTGTTTTTTCTTTTCGTATACGTCCCCGCGATATCAAACTCTCTAAGTTTGGATGAGATATCTTCTAGAGCAATGCTAATGCTTTCAAGCACAGAGTCTCTTGCTCTTTGCAAACGCCTAGAATTCAAATCCAATTTTTGTATAGACAAATCCCCAATCTTAGAATTATTTCTGGGTTTAAGCCTCAACAAATTAACTTTTAGATGAATCGATGGATCATCATAGTAAGGATTCAGAATGAAGTTTATGCTAGTATCTAGGGCACCTTTAGAATTATTGCATAATCCACATGATGGTAAAAAATTCCCCCAAGAAAAACATTCCGCTGGAAAAATTGATTTAGGATAAAAATGCTCTACTTGGATATAACCACCACCCTCACTAGGCAAACATTCACAGAACGCACATTTCTCATTAGAACTAGGAAATAAAACATCTTTAATAGCTTTATCTCGATAATGGACAACCAACTTATCTTTAATCTCAGCTGGAATTTTTTCATAGTTGCCATGCTTTAGCACTTCAGCCAAAAGAGCTGTCGTCCAAGATTCTTTGTTCTCAGCTAAATATTCAGGAATTTGCGGGCGATTGAGTTTAATCATTTTCACCCTCATTATGCTTCATAAGATTTTCGATTCTTCTCTTAAAAATTTTTGCTGTGTTATCATCAGGATGTGATTTATGAGAGTATTCCTCAACCACTTCAAGCGCAGATTTAAAATCTTTGTTATCTATTGAATCTTCAATTTGATCAATAAAATAATTTAAATTTTGCTCATAATTAGTATCAACCTTCATTATGTCCGTGAATACAAATTCAGTTTTCCAATATTCAAGGTTTGAATTAATAACTTGAGACTCCAATACCCCATGAGATCTTTTTAATACAAAAACCTCACCAGGTTCACCACTACTTATTATATGCGGAGAGTGAGTGGTAACAATAAACTGTAAATTTGGAAAGTTACTTTCTAACACTCCTTTTATTTTGGTTTGCCATGATGGATGTAAATGAGAATCAAGCTCATCAATCAGAACTGTTCCTTTCGCTTCATCAATTTTTGCATTCAGTGGTTCATTTGTTCTTTCTACCCATTCAACAATCGAAAAAATTATTGCTAAAATAGATTTAAAACCAGATGATAGTTCTTCAAGATAAACATCATCTCCGTTTATCTGAAAAATTGGTTCCAGATCCCTTTCGATTCTTGAGAACGAGAATGTAATATTTTCATCATTAAAAATCCCTCCTAAACCAGATAGTATTTTATTCCAATTATACTTTTCGAGTTCTGCCCATTCCTTTTCAATAATAAAATATCTATTAACCATCCATTGCTTTATATCAGGATTATATCCATTGGATAAAAAATTAACTGCATTTTCTTTATAATAACGTCTACCTTGACTAATATCCCCCTCAGATATCATACCTTGAATTTTTTTGTATAAAACATTTCTGTATGGCCCTATAAAAAGAGGGGATATCTTTTCTTCCACATTTGAAATATGTATATTCTTAATGTTTCCTTCTATGTCTTTGTATGGTTATACCCCTTGAAATATTCCACCAATACCAGAACTCCCACGGTAAGTTCCCACACCAAAACCAATAGAACTATCAGCAGAATCTCGGTCGTTAAAACTTAGCTTTAACTGAGTTGTTTCATCTAGTCGATGATATTCAGGGGCAAAATAATTTAAAGCAGTTGCAATGGCGAATAATACAGTAGATTTCCCAACTCCATTAGGCCCACATAAAATTGTAAATTTATTATTTAACGAAAGATCTATCTTTCTAAAACCTCGATAATTCTCCGCTTCGATTCTTTTAATGTACATAGAAAAGCCTATTTGTTTATTAGATTCGTTAAGAATAATAATATGAAATGTAAGTCAAAGGAAGCTTCCTAAGCCAAAATCGCGCTACACCGCACCCATCTGCCGTCTTCGAATCACTAAAATTTTTCAGCTGGCATTTTTACAAACGGCACCGCCAGACATGAAGATATGCAGCGAAACAAAATCAAAAATGATGAAACAAATTTTACTTTTCGTGTCGCCATTACCATTCACTATTTTAAGTAAGCGTTTGAATTTGTAAAGTTACAAGTTTTTAAGTGACCTTTTGCTACCCGCCTTCGTTAATTGAGGATTCATAACCAACTGAAACTTATGATTTTAATCCCTTTAGAGAACTGAAACCGTTTGTAAAAAATCAGGAAATGAATTATTCATTCATCCCAACAATTTATCTGCGTTTTGCGCTGCCAAAAGATGCTCTAACGCTTTTTGCCATTCATCGGATGGCAAAAAACTCTTTAACCCAGCCTTGGATATTCAGGGCACTGGGACTGATATATGAGAGAAACAGATGTTCATTACGAACGTGCGACCACACTCTACATTTGAACAATTTCAGTACACATTCGACCATGGTGGGAACACCGAGCTTAGTAAACCTTTTCCGCACAACGATAAACCGGCACGCGCCGTGTCGTTCCGGTCAGATTGTCAAATACCTCTGTTTCAGCCGTTGCAATCCTCATCCCCGACTTTCTCAGACGCGACACCTCGGCGGCAATCCTCTGAATGCCAAACCAGAAAAGCGCATCCAGGGCGGTCACGTCCAGCCCGCTCAGCAGCGCCCGCTTCAGACGTTCGACGGGAGACTTAATCTCTTTCGCAATAAGTAAAAAAGGTTCCGCGGTCTGCCGGGCCGCCCCCAGTCGCCGGATACGGGTAGACAGACGGTACTGAAAACTTTCCGGAACGTCGCTCATATCGGTTTTCACGCTCCAGACACAGCCGAAGCGTTTCCCGTTAAACAGGACATTTTTCTTGCTGAGCTGGAGCTCATGACGCAGTCCAGCAATTAACTGGGGCGTGCGAACAAGCAGCAAGCGGAATGGCAGCTCAAAGCTGGTCACGTAATCGACATTGAGCAAAGCAATACGCAAGCGCTCCTCTGCCCCGGCTTTACTCTCCCTGCACTCGCGCAAAACATCACTCCACTGCTCTGTAAGGCGAGGGGATTCATTTACTTCCGTAAAACTGTACTTTTCAATCTGATAATCGATCCGCTCAGTCACCCGGTTATTCCTGTCAGTTACGTTGTCGTCCTAAAACAGACTTTACCAGCCTCCATTGTTACGCTCCAGAGCTGACGCAAGACAATGTTGAGAACGATAAAAACTGCAAAATCAAGCACCTTTCATTCTGCCGCTTTTTTAATCAAAAACGAGTAATAGCACATATCGTATAACGGTGCTACATTACGCCGCCCACCCAAATCAGCAGTGGCCAGGTAACGCCGTAAAGTTCGGTAAAGCCTGCAACCATCACCTTGAAGAACGGTCTTATCGGCACGTCGTATCGCAAACTCTGCGCTACCTTTACAGGCTTCATATAGGTTTCACTATTTTGTCTCAATCCAAATTTCAACGTGCGTTCTTACACCCGCGTTACTGGTTTACCTGGTTTGGTCTTGGCGTTCTCTGGCTGCTGGTTCAGCTTCCCTACCCCGTTCTGCGTTTGCTGGGGTCGAAGCTGGGCAGCGCATCCCGCTATTTCCTGAAACGTCGCAAATCCATCGCGCGTAAAAATATTGAGCTTTGCTTTCCACAGTACAATGCCGAGGAGCGCGAGAAGCTCATCGCTGAAAACTTCAAGTCTATCGGCATGGCGCTGCTTGAAACCGGTATGGCCTGGTTCTGGCCGGATGAACGTGTCCGTAAATGGTTTGACGTGGAAGGGCTGGATAACCTTAAACACGCGCAGATGCAAAAACGCGGCGTAATGGTTGTTGGCGTTCATTTTATGTCGCTGGAGCTGGGTGGCCGCGTGATGGGGCTTTGTCAGCCCATGATGGCCACTTATCGTCCTCACAACAGTCCGCTGATGGAGTGGGTGCAGACGCGTGGCCGCATGCGTTCCAATAAGGCGATGATCAGCCGTAACAACCTGCGCGGTATGGTCGGAGCGCTGAAGAAAGGTGAGGCTGTCTGGTTCGCCCCCGATCAGGATTATGGGCGCAAGGGCAGCAGCTTCGCACCGTTTTTTGCGGTTAAAGACGTTGCGACGACCAACGGCACCTTTGTGATTTCGCGTCTGTCGGGTGCCTCCATGCTGACCGTGACCATGGTGAGAAAAGCGGATAATTCAGGCTACCGCCTGCACATCTCTCCTGAAATGGCTAACTATCCACAAAACGAGTGCGAAGCCGCGGCGTTTATCAATAAAGTCATTGAAACTGAAATCATGCGTGCGCCAGAGCAGTATCTCTGGATGCATCGTCGATTCAAAACGCGTCCTCTTGGCGAAGCCTCGCTCTATATTTGATCGCTTTATAAAGGTTAGTTTCGCTAAGAAACTAACCTTTTCAAACACCTGTCATCACACCGCACTCCCCGCGTTCATTGCGTCGCTCAAAGTGATTTTATTGCGCGACGAAATCAAACTGTCGCCGTTCCACGACACCCGTAACTATCGGAATTTATTTAAAAAAATCCCTCTTGCCACCCCCCATTTTTAGGCGTACATTAGCGCCGTCTGGCATCAGGAAAGCACAGAATTCTGAACTGGAGTTGGCGGCGTAACGGGAAAATTCTCATTTCCGTTTTGACCGGATTTCAGTTCTCTATAATCAGGTGGACTCTGTTTTTAAATGCGTACCACAAGATACGCGGAGCGATGAAACGTGAAATATTTCTTTATGGGCATTTCGGTGATTGTTTTAGTCTGGGCCGGAACCTTCGCCCTGATGATCTAGTGAAGAACATGCTGTCAAAAAAACAGGAGCCATTGGCTCCTGTTTTTTTATGTCATGACGACGCGGGGGTTTCAGCAACGCTCTTTGAGGAGAGTAGACCGTCGGCGCGGAACATACTCTTGATGCCTCTTACCGCCTGACGAATACGGTCGCTGTTTTCAATCAGGGCAAATCGCACATGGGTATCGCCATAATCACCAAAGCCAATGCCCGGTGACACACAGACCTTTGCATCCTGGAGCAGTTTTTTGGCAAACTCCAGCGACCCCATCGCCGCATACGGCTCCGGAATTTTAGCCCAGACGTACATGGACGCTTTCGGCATTTCTACCATCCAGCCCGCTTCATGTAACCCTTTGACCAGCACGTCGCGACGGCGCTTATACTGGGCAGCAATATCATGAACACATTGCTGATCGCCTTCCAGGGCAGCGATAGCCGCAACCTGTAGCGGCGTGAAGGTGCCGTAGTCGTGGTAACTCTTAATACGCGCCAGTGCACTCACCAGCGTTTTGTTACCCACCATAAAGCCAATACGCCAGCCCGCCATGTTGTAGCTTTTCGACAGGGTGAAGAACTCTACCGCCACGTCACGCGCGCCCGGGACCTGCATAATGGATGGCGCTTTCCAGCCATCATAGACGATGTCAGCATAGGCTAAATCGTGCACCACCAGCACGTCATAACGCTTCGCCAGCGCAACCACTTTCTCGAAGAAATCGAGCTCCACGCACTGAGCCGTTGGGTTCGACGGGAAACCGAGGATCATCATCTTGGGTTTCGGATAGCTTTCGCGAATCGCACGTTCCAGTTCGTTAAAGAAATCGACACCTTCCACCAGCGGCACCGAACGGACCTGCGCCCCGGCAATCACCGCGCCGTAGATGTGGATTGGGTAGCTGGGATTCGGTACCAGCACCGTATCGCCATGATCCAGGGTAGCCAGCATCAGGTGTGCCAGCCCCTCTTTCGAGCCGATGGTCACAATGGCTTCACTTTCAGGATCGATATCAACCTGATAGCGATCCTGATACCAGCGCGAGATCGCGCGACGTAACCGAGGAATACCGCGAGACGTAGAGTACCCATGTGTATCCGGACGCTGCGCTACCGTGCAGAGTTTCTCTACAATGTGCGCTGGCGTTGGGCCATCAGGGTTACCCATACTGAAATCGATAATATCTTCGCCGCGCCGACGTGCAGCCATCTTCAGTTCAGCGGTGATATTGAAAACATAAGGGGGGAGACGATCGATACGCGTAAAACGGCGTTCAGGACTGAATTCAGCCATAGATTCCTCAGATTAACGTTAGCGCCCGGACCGTCCGAGCGACGCTGCCACTGATGTGGCGTGTTTAGAAAATAACCTGAAAAAATTCATGCTGTCGAGAGGGAAATGAAAAAAAAGCGTTCGCACAAAAACCGGAACATTGCTGTGGCTAAAAGCGGAAGCCTTTGTTTCAGGGCTGTCGTTCTGATAGCTGTTATTTAACACAATGATATCAAAACAGTTACCTGACGCCGGCCCAACAATCGCAAGTCAGGACGCGTCAATCCTCACCCGATAATCCCCTTTGCAAATTATGGTTTTTCCTCATTTGATAAACCTGACGGATAGCTGGTCAATACGCGCCAGGTTTTTTATCATGGTTCTTTCCCGTTTTCCCAGGTCTGCTCGTGCACGAAATATTCACTATGCTGCTGGCGGTATTTGACCGTGCGGCATTAATGCTGATTTGCCTGTTCTTCCTTATTCGCATTCGCCTGTTCCGCGAGCTGTTGCACAAGTCTGCACACTCGCCTAAGGAGCTGCTGGCCGTTACCGCCATCTTTTCGCTGTTCGCCCTGTTCAGCACCTGGTCCGGCGTGCCGGTAGAGGGCTCGCTGGTTAACGTGCGCATTATCGCCGTGATGTCAGGCGGAATTTTGTTTGGCCCGTGGGTGGGCGTTATCACCGGTCTGATTGCCGGAACCCATCGCTACCTGATTGATATCGGCGGCGTAACGGCGGTGCCGTGCTTTATCACCAGCATTATCGCCGGGATACTGTCCGGCTGGATCAGCCGCAAAATCCCGAAAAAACAGCGCTGGCGCGCCGGGATTGTCGCGGGCATGGTGTGTGAAACGCTGACCATGATCCTGGTGGTCGTCTGGGCCCCCACCACCGCGCTGGGGCTGGATATCGTCTCGAAAATCGGTATTCCTATGATCCTCGGCAGCGTCTGCATCGGTTTTATCGTGCTGCTGGTGCAGAGCGTTGAAGGGGAAAAAGAGGCCAGTGCCGCGCGTCAGGCCAAGCTGGCGCTGGATATTGCCAACAAAACGCTGCCGCTTTTCCGTCACGTGAATGCCCAATCGCTGCGTCAGATCTGTGAGATTATCCGCCACGACATTCATGCCGATGCCGTCGCCATCACCAATACCGACCACGTGCTGGCCTACGTCGGCGTGGGGGAGCACAACTATCGCGACAATGATGACACCATCAGCCCTACCACCAGGCAGGCGATCAACTACGGTAAAATCATCATTAAAAACAATGATGAAGCACACCGAACGCCGGAAATACACTCCATGCTGGTGATCCCGCTGTGGGAGAAAGGTGTCGTAACGGGCACGCTGAAAATTTATTACTGTCACGCGCATCAGATCACCTCCTCGCTGCAGGAGATGGCCATTGGCCTGTCGCAGATTATCTCCACCCAACTTGAGGTCTCGCGGGCAGAACAGCTGCGTGAAATGGCAAATAAGGCAGAGCTGCGCGCATTGCAGAGCAAAATCAATCCTCATTTCCTGTTTAACGCCCTGAATGCCATCTCCTCTTCCATACGTCTTAATCCGGACACCGCCCGCCAGCTGATTTTCAACCTGTCGCGCTACCTGCGTTACAACATCGAGTTGAAAGATGACGAGCAGATCGACATCAAAAAAGAGCTGTATCAGATTAAAGACTACATCGCGATTGAGCAGGCACGCTTTGGCGACAAACTCACGGTTATTTACGATATTGATGAAGAGGTCAACTGCGTGATCCCAAGCCTGCTTATTCAGCCACTGGTCGAGAACGCGATTGTTCACGGTATTCAGCCCTGTAAAGGCAAAGGCGTTGTGACCATCAGCGTCACCGAAAGCGGTAACCGCGTGCGCATTGCCGTGCGCGATACCGGCCACGGGATTGATCCAAAGGTCATTGAGCGCGTGGAGTCTAACGAGATGCCCGGAAATAAAATCGGCCTGCTGAATGTGCACCACCGGGTGAAACTGCTTTATGGCGATGGACTGCATATTCACCGTCTTGAACCGGGCACCGAAATTGCTTTTTACGTCCCGAATGAACGCACTCCCGTTCATACATCACCATCACTGTTACCGTTGGGTGAGTAATATGAAAGTCATCATCGTAGAAGATGAAATTCTGGCTCAACAGGAGCTAAGCTGGCTTATCAAAACCCACAGCCGGATGGAGATTGTGGGCACCTTTGATGATGGTCTGGACGTGCTGAAGTTTCTGCAGCATAACCGGGTCGACGCCATTTTCCTGGATATCAATATCCCGTCGCTGGACGGCGTACTGCTGGCGCAGAACATCAATCAGTTTGCCCATAAGCCGTTTATTGTTTTCGTCACCGCCTGGAAAGAGCACGCCGTGGAGGCCTTCGAGCTGGAGGCGTTCGACTATATCCTCAAGCCTTACCAGGAGTCGCGGATAGTCACCATGCTGCAAAAACTGGAAGCCGCATGGCAGCAGCAGAGCGCCCCCGCCACCGCCAGCCCAACGGTGCGGGAAAACGACACCATCAACCTGGTGAAAGACGAGCGCATCATCGTGACGCCGGTCAACGATATCTATTACGCTGAAGCCCATGAAAAAATGACGTTTGTCTATACGCGGCGGGAATCGTACGTGATGGCGATGAATATCACCGAGTTTTGCAGCAAGCTGCCGGCGGCACACTTTTTCCGCTGTCACCGGTCATTCTGTGTGAATTTAAACAAGATCCGCGAGATCGAACCCTGGTTTAACAACACCTATATTTTACGCTTAAAGGATCTGGATTTTCAGGTGCCGGTGAGCCGCAGCAAGGTGAAAGAGTTCCGTCAGCTGATGCATCTGTAAAAGCCCCTCTCCCGGGGGAGAGGGCTGTGACGTCAGAGGATTTGACCGAGAACCTGACGCAGGTGGGCACCCGCGCCAAGCAGGCCAGGGTTGTCATGCACAATAAGATAAACAGGAATGTCCTGTACGTAGCTTCTGAAACGCCCTTTATCTTCAAACCCGCCGCGGAAGCCGGATGCTTTGAAGAACTCCAGGAAGCGCGGCACGATGCCGCCCGCGATATAAACGCCCCCGAAGG
>ERZ1026878.1189-NODE-1189-length-16564-cov-7.699013_pt1 | contig 16564 bp, 9 predicted proteins | sample MGYA00380169_ERZ1026878 | MGnify/ENA primary metagenome ERZ1026878 (study PRJEB33269, sample SAMEA4719805) | human gut metagenome | biome: human-associated habitat; feature: organic feature; material: feces | place: Cameroon | collected 2013-10 ...
AAGTAAATGGTCCACGCCATTTTTCTGTCTATACTTTTCGAACTTTAGGACCTATAGAGTAAAAGTATAATTCTGTGATTACCTATATATTTGTTATGAGAACGAAATGTCAACATTGCAACACTACACTTCAATTCGATGAACGGAAATATGTAAGAAACAACTGGGTTGAATATACATGTCCTATTTGTGGAAATCAGGTTAGATTTCAGTATTTTGGGGCTGATCAACAATTTGGTACGGCAAATTTGGGTGGCTCTGTACCACAGCCTGCTAACACAAATTTTCAAAGTCAACCCATGCCAGCCTCTCATCAGAATTTTGCTCCTCCCGTATATGAAGAAGAGCAAAGACATCGTTCGCCACTTATTTGGCTTATCCCTGTATTCGTATTGTTGTTTTGTGCTGTTATAGGCGGGTATTTTTACTACTTTAAGGTTTATCTTCCTGATAAAATTGACCGTGAGGCGCCTCGTTTTTACACAATTTCAAATATGACAAACCTTCGTTCTTCAAAGTCGTCGGGGGCAGAATACAATAAGATAGGATCACTGCCTTTCGGTAGCGAATTGATAACATACAGTCATGATTCAGATTGGAGTGATGTGAAGGATGCAGCAGGTAAGCGTGGATTCATAGCTTCAAACTATATTGTAGATAAATCAGATTTCAATCGACTCAACAGTATTTTTGGTGATGCATCATCGCGAGAAATCATCCAGAAGGTCAAATGCCGTAGAGCTCTGCTTAATTATTTTAAAGAACACAATTTTATAGGAAACAGTTCGCAGTGTGAATTAGATTCTATCAAGCCAAAGGTTGTTCCTAATTCAGATAATCAGTGGCAAGTGTTTACCCGAGCCAAAGGAGTGAAACCTAACAGTGTATGGTTTGGACGAGCAACAGATAGCAATTCTAAATATACAGACTTTGCAGTTATTATCACGAACGTGAAAACAGATGATCGCCGTTTCCTTCTGTTCAGTTTTGATGAAGCAGAAAACCCTACATTGGTTTATGAGGAGAAAACAACAGCAAAATACATTGAAGATGTATATAGTTATGATGGTTCTGATATTATGGTAGAATATTATTATGCAATATAAATCTAAATCGAATAAAGCCAGGAACTTTGGATTGTTTTTGTTGTACACAATCACACTCCTTGTACCTATCGGTGGCTTGGCAGGCTTATACTGTTATTACCAGAAGCAACTAGATGATATTCCGCAAGCACGTATTATCGTCGTCTCGAAACAGGATATGAGATTGCGTGTATATGATTTCAAAGGTACAAAACTGATGGATTATGGTATTGCTTGCGGCCGAAATATGGGACAGAAGCACAGAATAGGAGATTTGAAGACACCAGAAGGAATGTTTTTCGTGCAGACTATTGAAGATGCTTCTGATCGAACACATGATTTCGGGGATGGTAGAGGAGAAATACAGGGAGCCTATGGACCCTACTTTATCCGTTTGGATACTCCGGGAAGCAAAGGCATAGGGATTCATGGAACGCATGATCCTCTGTCTATCGGTACACGAGCTACTGAGGGTTGTATTCGCTTGAATAATAACGATCTTGCCGAACTTGTCAGTATCGTAAAACCTGGAATGATGGTACTTATTACCCCTTCATTTCAAGATTATGAACAGGAACAAAGATATATTGGAAATAAACGCGATAGCGTGACAAATCAATAACCCAAATACGTTAAGAGAAATGGAATATTCAATCATAGCTAATTCTGGTATTCAATTATTTACCTTTCCTCTTGAAATAGATCTCAAGCAGAATTTTAAGAGATGGTTTCATGAGTGGTATGATAAAGAAGAAGGTATTCACAAACTTGATCTTGTCGAGTGTGTGCACACTGATGATGGTGATACTTTCTATTACAACAAGAAGGAACTTATCGATAAGGGCTATCTTACCGCTTTTGAGACCCGGCATCAAGTAAATCCTGATGAGGTTCGTGAAGATGGTCTGGTTCATCCGTTAGCTGCTAATGCTGAAGGAGATGATTATTTGTTGGATGAAATCTTTTCTATGTCATTCGATGATAGTCAAAACAAATTGTCCTTTTATGAAAATAAGTGGATTCCATTACCTTATTTCCGTCGTCGTGTACCAGCACTTCAGTTTGATTTCGGTGCATTCAACTGGGCTCGTGTTAAATTTGTTCCAAAGGATGAAAAAGATGGCAAGCGATACTATCATGTGTTGCTTGCACTTGACACACGTACAAATTATCAGGCATCTACCTTGCAGGAGACTCCCGTCTTTCCTGATAATTTTCAGAATGAACTTACCTTTCAATTGTGCTCTGACGAGATGTTGTTGATGGACTATTGCTCAGAGGGAACAGAAGAATGCAGTTATGTCAATGAGTACTTGCGTAGATTAGTTCATCCCGAAGCTCGTTCTGTTTCTAAGATTAAAGGTGAGAAGCATAAGATGTCATATATCGCCACTTACTTCCTGCTGATGAACTATCTTTCACTAAAAGACCTGATGCCAGTATTAAAACTGTATAAGGACGAAAGTGTAGTGGTGAAGGATGTTGATATGTTTATCGATATAGGTAATTCCCGTACAACAGCATTGCTCGTTGAAGATCCTCAAAATGGTGATTTTACAAAGGTTCCACTATTAAGTTTAACAGATCTGACAGATAGCATTACCGAAAAGACTGATGGTCCACAAGTTCGTCGTAATACTGAGCCTTTTGATATGCGCTTGGTGTTCAGAAAAGCTGATTTTGGAAACTTTGGTCCACGTGACAGTCATCAGTTTGTTTATCCAAGTTTGGTTCGCTTAGGGAAGGAAGCAGAGAATCTCATTCATGTTGCCTCAGAAGAGCAATCTTCTCAGAACTTATATACTTATTCAAGTCCAAAACGTTATCTGTGGGACAAGGAAAGTGTAAAAGAAGAATGGCAGTTCTTGGTGCTCGATGGAGAGGAAAAGAGTCACATTTTGGAACTTAAGGGTATTACAAATCAACTGAATAGCAATGGTACTGTGGACAAAGAAGGGTATGGAGGGAGTAAGCATACTTACTCTCGCTGTTCACTTATGACTTTTGCTTTCTTGGAAATTTTCTCTCAGGCACGTATGCAGATCAATAGTGAAGACTATCGTAAGTTTCATGGTGATGTAAATACACCACGACGTATCAAACGAGTAGTAGTCACTTGTCCGACAACTATGTCTGAATGTGAGAGAAAATCTCTGGTTCGTTGCGCTAAAGATGCTGTTACTCTACTTACAAACTTCGAGAAAAAATCCATGACAGACCTCTTGCCGAGCAAGAAGTTTGATATAGAGATTATTCCGTCTTATCCAAATGATGGAAGTGGAGTTTGGTATTATGATGAAGCCACCTGTTCACAAATGGTTTATCTGTATGGAGAAATCGCTCATAAATTCAAAGGGCGATTAGCAGATTTTTTTGAACTCTATGGTAAAAAGGATGAGCGAGGTTCGTACACATTTACATTAGGTTCTCTCGATATCGGTGCAGGTACGTCAGACTTGATGATTAATGAATATAGCAAGGGCGATCAAAATGAATCTACCGTCTGTCCGAAACCTCTTTACTATGACAGCTACTATTATGCAGGCGACGATATGCTTCAGGAACTTATCCGCGAGATTTTTCTTACGGATAAGGATTCTGCGCTTGTTGCGCGCCTGGAACAAACGGCTGAAGGAATACAGAAAATAAAAGATTTTTTTGGACACAACTATAATGGGCAGTCTATATCTCAGCGCATCTTGCGTAAGAACTTTAATATCCAAGTTCTCATACCTTTGGCATGCTATTATCTGGAATTATTGAAGAATCAAAATCACGATTGTGTAGTACATTTTGATGACGTTTTCAAAGATAGTTTGCCTAACCATCTCGTTATGAGTGGTTTCTATGATTTCTTCGGTTTTGAATTTAATGAGTTGGAATGGCATTATTCCTGTGAGAATGTATATCGTATTGTTGCCAAATCTTTCGATTCCTTAGTAAAGAAGATTTCGGCGATTATGTACACTTACCATTGCGATATTATCGTTCTCTCTGGTCGTCCAGCAACATTGCCTCCTTTACGTGATCTTTTTATAAAGTATTATGCAGTGGCACCCAATCGCCTTGTTCAACTCTCCAGTTATTACATAGGCGACTGGTATCCGTTTGGAAATAATACGGGTTATATCAGAAATCCCAAGACGGTAGTTGCTGTTGGAGCCATGATAGGTTTTTATTCATCAGACCTCATACAGTTCTCTAATTTTAGGCTTGACAAGCAGGCATTGAGTAATTTGAAATCAACCATCAACTATGTTGAGACACCAGAATCCATGTTGCTCAATACGCATTACTGTCTTACTCCTACCACGAATCGTGGCGAGATTATCGTCAAGCAATTGCCTGTTTCGCTCAAGATCAGACAGGAAAATTTTGACAGCTATATGAGTCGTCCGCTTTATGTCGTGGACTATGATTTTATAAGAATTTGTAAACGTATCAGGCATCAGATGGAAAATATTAATCCAAATATGCCAGAGGAGGCACTTATCAATCTGACAAATGAGGAAATCAATCGGTTGAAGCGCCTTCTTCCTTACCGAATTGTTCTTTCACGTGAAAGTGATAATAGAGAGGATATTAAAATAGAACAGATATTGGATAATTCCGGTAATGAGATTAATTTACAAAACATTCGTATTAATATCCAAAGTCTTGGAACATCTGAATGTTATTGGCTGGATTCTGGTATTTTTGACTTTTAAACATTATCATTATGCAAAAAGAGATTACAATACAAGATATAGATCATTTGCTTCATGTCATCGGGGACTCTATAAAATGGGCCTCTGAGCATGAAGAACGTGCCTTCCCTTTGTCTGCGTTCAGAGAATATCGTAGAAACTTGAAGAAAATTCGTTTTGCACTTGAGGAAAATTGTTCTGCTGCAGCTTATGGAGAGAGTCAGAATGGAAAGTCATACCTTATAAGTAGCCTTCTTTCAGATCAAGGTGAGGAATTGGCAATTAAAGGAGGAAGGAATGGTAAAATATATAGTTTTATAGATGATATTAACCCAAGTGGTGGCAATACATCTAAGAAGGAATCTACAGGAATCATTACACGCTTTACAATTTGTCCAGATATGGCTCCTGCAGCTGAAGACAAGGTTAAGGTAAGACTGCTCAGTATTGCAGATATTATAAAACTGCTTGCTGATACTTATTATAAAGATGTGAAAATCAATGCTGACACTTTGTTGCTGGCTGATGATATTAACTGTAAATTAGAGACATTTCTTCCGCAAATCATTGATAAGAATGTCCAACAAAGTTATATAGATGAAGATGATATATTTACCATTCAGCAGTATCTTAATGCTTCTTTGGGTGGTAGTGCTTCTCATGTGTATAGTTCCAAGTTCTGTGTGCTTGTATCTCAAAAGATTCAGCATATTGCCCCAGAACAATGGGGAAAAGTATTTTGTCTGCTGTGGAATGAAAATGATTATATCACTTCACTTTTTGAAAGGTTGGTTGCAGAATATCGTAAACTGCATTTCAATTCAGTAGTCTATGTTCCTTTTGATGCCATTCTTAGACAGAAAGGTACCATTCTTGACATTTCATGGCTCGATAATCTGTTTAATGATAATGCGGCAGATAATAATCCAAACTATGAGTTACTCTGTGATATCTATGATAGCCAGAACAACTTGTTGGTTCATGGATTTCCAAAAACATCGTTTACGGCTCTTATATCAGAACTTACGTTGGTCTTACCTCCGTCAGCAGCTGATAAACGTGCTTTCCTTCGTGACTTTGACCTTCTCGACTTTCCTGGAGCTCGTCATCGAATGAAGTTGCCGGAAAATAGTATTCAAACAGAGTTACCGATGATGCTTCGCAGAGGAAAGGTGTCTTATTTGTTCGATAAGTATTCTGATTCATGGCGAATCAATGCAATACTTTTCTGTAAGAATATGGACAAACCTGAGAGTGAATTGGGTGAGGTTCTCAACAGTTGGATTAGCAACAATATTGGTGCAACTCCAGAACAGCGAGCAAAATATATTAGCAGCACTAATTTTACTTCTCCTTTCTTTATCATATCTACGTTTTTCAATTGCGACTTACAACGTACAAAGGAGACTCCTCTGTTCATAAAGACTGTGCCTTTAGAGGAACGTTGGAAGACTCGTTTTGAAAATCATTTATGTGATGAGGTAATTAAGCCAAGTGTCTATTCATGGTTTGAGCATTGGGTTCCACAAAGTGCCGGTTTTGCTTCAGAGGCATTTCAGAATATCTATATGCTTCGTGATTACTTCTGGTCGTCAAATCAGCAGATATTTGCTGGCTATCAGGCAGGTGTTAGTGGAGAGAACCGTGTTGTAGAACATCCTGAATTTCCAGAATTCTTGGAGGCTCTCCGTAACTCATTTGTGTCTTTCCCATTTGTGAAGAAGCATTTCGCTCATCCGGATCAGGCTTGGGAGGATGCGGCAACAATCAATCATGATGGTTCGCAGGCTATCATTTCTTCTCTGGAGAAGATTGCTACTGTTATCGATGATGCGCGCAAACAGAAATACCATGATGAGGTAAAGAGTATGCGTGATGAAATGCTTACTGCACTTCAGCACTTCTATATCTCAGGAGAAGAGAATGATAAGCGTGAGGAGATTAGACGTACTGCTGGCGAAATGAAGTTTGGACTCGATATGCTTTCGCCATCTTCTTTCGGAATGCTGATCAATAATTTTATGGTTTCTTCGCACGATCTTCGCTATCTGGCTACAGATATTGTGCTTCATAAAAAGGAATTGCCACAGGATTTTACGCTGATTAATGTCCTGAGACTTAATGCAGGTATTAATCCGAATGATGGTAAGGAAGTTAATCTTAAGAAACTTTGCGACTATTATCATACTAATGAGCAGATGCTTCGTGATGGATTAAAAATGCAAAATATCAATCTTGAAGATGTGATTTGCGGACAGAACAACACGATGACTACTGATGCGGATATTCTGGCCAAAAATATTTCTGAGTACTGGGCTGATTATATAGAGTCTGCTGCACATAAACTTAATAAGCAGTTGATTCATTCGGACAGAATAGCATTTATGTATAATGTGCTTTTCAAGAAGTTTAATATCAGACAGATTATTGCAAACAAAATTCAGGACTATGCAAATACTATTGAAGATAGAGATGTGCTGTCAAATATCATTGCAGATTCTATTAGTCTGATGCTTAATGATTTTGTAACTTCAGTGGGGCGTAAGTTTATGACAGATGAGGATATTTTACATGTTAAGACTATTGCTGAAGATATGCATGTTCAGGTTGATATTCAAGAAGACAGTCAGGTAGAACAACCTAACTTACGTGATACAATGGAGGCTTTTGAACAGTCTGTAGAGACACTTCGCTTCCAAGTTTTCGATGAACATTGTCGTAACATGCTTCGTCGTTTGCCATTGTGGGATAATTTCAAACGCTGGGAGAATCTGCTTGTTATTGGTCTCATGTTTACAAGTGATGTTACTGAGATAGATGAGCAGGCTAATGAGCAGATGAGAAATATAATAGAAGAATGTCGAATGGTATTAAATAATCAGATATGACGATATTTATAGATAAAAAAGCTCTGTGCTCCACACCTTTAAAAGATTTCTGTGAAATACAGGGCATTGGTAATGATCCGATGTATATGCGTCCTGGTAGCGTTCAGAGCATAGTGGGACGATATATTCCTAAAGATATGCAGGATTTTCTGGCTGTTCCAGAATATTCTGCAGAGGATGATGCTATCGTTTGGTTTGCTCCTAATTGGACAGATACTCCACGGCGCATCAACGATCTTTATGGGGAAGAAAAGGAAAAATACGATAGAATATACCGCGATACGTTAAACGTTTATAATGATGTGAAGCGCAAACTCCATGGTGAGTCTCTTGGCATACTGGATTCTGCACTTAAGTTTGTCAATGAGAATTTCTTGTTCTGCTATGATAATAAAGTAGTGCTGGTGGCATGGGGAATGAATCTTCGTGATAGTGTATATGATGCCAAAGGTAGTATTGTCTTCAACTTCTCGCAAACAAAGGGTTATACTATTATTTTTGATCCGGGTGAAGGTGCGGAGCTGGCTAATCCTAATGACCGTATTATAAGAAGAAAAGAGAAAGCGGAGTTGGTAACAGCTGATGTGCCTCGTCTTATATGCAAACCTGGTTTCCATTTTATAGATTGGAAACCACAGGTACAGGGTACTATAGTTACGTCTGATATGGTATTTCATGCGCAATATCAAAAAGATTCCAAAACTTCCTCTGTAGCCGAAGAGCCGGTTGTTAGTAATGTTCAGGACCTTTCTGTTATGCATACCATACGTTTTGTAACGGATGGTAGTTGCCAACTTGACGGAATGGAACAGTTGCAGGTTGAAGATGGATATGAACTCACAGAGAATGATTTTCCTAAAATGATTCCTCTGGAAGGTTTTAGTAACCCATATTGGGATCCTTCATATTTAGGTTCTGTTCATTCTGATTTGGTCTTTAAAGCCAAGGCTTCACGGAACAATTATACAGTGACCTTCCTGCCGGGAAAATATGGAGAGTTGAAAGGTATTTCTACATTTACGGTTCCGTATGGCTCCCGTATAACACAAGTGCAGATTCCGCAAGTAGTTCCTTTCAGTGGTTATACTTTTGCTGGTTGGAACATTACTCCATTGGATTATAGTGTGGCCAATAATTGCTCTTTTCAGGCACAATACAGGAGTATTCCATGGTTGACACGGCTTTGGATGTGGTTCACGAGTTTCGGATGCTTGAAATGGTTGCTTCTTTTGCTGGCATTGCTGCTCCTGTTAGGACTGTTCAGTTGGCTATTCCCTGGTTGTAACGAATATAGGTGGAATCGTTATTATCATGATGTAGTAGTTACTGATGGAAATCAATATCATGTTGGAGAATCTACTGGTAAGATACACTATCTGCGTTCTGGAGAAGGACAGGATGTTGATTATATCTTCCCTCAAGATACAATACTTGAGCACTCCGAAATTAGTGATGAGGTACTGGAACATGGTGGAAATATCAATGCTTTCTTGCGTTTCTCAATCATTTGGAATCAGCAAGGTGGGGATATGGTAGATCTGGACGCACATGCAATTCAGCCTGATAATGAAGAAATTTATTATTGTACACACATGAATAATCCGACATCAATGTCTGGTGTATTAGATGTTGATGACATCCGTCCGCAAGGTACTGGTGTAGAAAATATCATTTGGACAGATCCGGAAAAGATGTCTGATGGTACATACACACTTTTTATTAGGAATTATGATGGCGGTAGAAATCATGGGGCCAAAGCTGAGGTGGCTTTTAATGGTAGGACATGGCACTACACGATTGATCAGCCTATCAGAAGAGAAGAAGATATTCCAATAGCACAAATTAAAATATCAAACAATAATCAAAATTTTTCTATCCGACACTCTAAATATTTAGATAGGACAGAATAGTAATAAGAAAAAATAATTATGCCAAAGAAATCAGCTATATTGAATAATGTAACAGAATATTCTCCAGAAGATTTAGCAAGTTATATCCAGCAGGGTATTGTGACGTTTGAAGAACTCCGAAACAATACCGAAGGAGAGTTTACTGCTAAGATGCAACTTGATGTGGAGAAGTTACTTGCAGGGAATGAAGACGGAGACTTTCAGACAGTAATGGAGTCAAACTCTATAGCAGACTTGCAGGATTTTCTTAATAAGTATCCAATGGGAACTGCTGCGCATTTGGATGCTGTCCGTCAGCGTAAGCACGAACTGGAGGCAACACTGGCTGTAGAGCCTGTAATGCAGGTAGATGATATTGAGGAAGAAGAGTGGCAGGAAATCAAGGATTCCTGGGATGTACAACTTTTAGAATCTTTCAAGGAAAAATATCCTAAAACTTCTCATCTTTTTGAAATTAACAGACTCATTACTGAAGAGAAAAACAAGGAGCGTAATCGTGAAAAATCTCCTGTTGTTCTCAAGACTATGATTAATAATGCAAATAGTGTAGAAGAGGTCTGCAAAATCATTCAGGAGTTACTTGAAAACGAAATGATTTCAGTTAGTACCCTCCTTGAGGTGATAGAACAAGACCATAATCTATTATCTTCTTCGGTTTGCAATGATATCATTTCAAAAGGTATTCTCAATCGGAATGACTTGAGTAAGTGTGGCATTTCCGATGAGTTTATCAACAAGATGTTGGTCAATACAGGTATTCAAAACTTTGAGCCAGCACGCCCTTTGCAGACAATCAAAGAACCCTGTACAGAGGTGTATTTCTGGGGGATTCCTTCTTCAGGAAAAACATGTGCGTTGGGTGCTATACTCAGTGCTGCAAAGAATGGATTGGTAGCTCGTAGCATGATTCCTGATAATAACTGTCAGGGATTTGGCTATATGAACAGACTTTCTTCTATTTTCTTTCCTGGACGTGTCTGTCGCCTTCCTGGTGGAACTCCAGTGACTTCTACCTATGAAATGCGTTTTGAACTTGAAGACCAAGAACACCAGATCCATCATGTAGCATGTATTGATATGGCGGGAGAATTGTTTACTTGTATGTTCATGCAAGATGCAGGAGAACAATTACGTGACGATCAGCAACAAGCGTTGGAAACTTTGCATAATATTCTGCTCAGCAATAGATCGAATAATAATAAAATTCATTTCTTTGTTGTTGAATATGGTGCAGAAAAACGTCTCTTCAATGGTCTTCCGCAGGCAGAGTACCTCAATTCGGCAGCTGCTCACCTTAATAATATGGGACTCTTTGATAGTAATACAGATGCTATCTATGTCCTTATATCCAAGGTGGATAATGCTTCCTATAAAGGATCGCTTGATGATCATTTGTTGAAATATATGACAAAGAATTATTTGGGCTTTTATAATAATCTTCTTCGTATCTGCAAAGAGCATAACATCAATAACGGGCGTGTCAACATTGTTCCTTTTTCTATAGGAGAAGTATGCTTCAAAGATTACTGTCTGTTTGACGCAACCTCTGCGACTAAAGTTGTGGATTTGTTTATACGTTATTCTTATTATGAGGAAAAGAGTTGGTTACAAAAATTGATAAACATGTTTAAAAGTTAAGAGATATGAGCAAAATAGAATTATTAATACAAAAAGCCCATGGTGGCTTGACTGATGTGTTCGTGACAAATAAGGGAGCATGGTATGGAAAGACATACGATATGCGAAACTATATTTCTCACTTGCATCTCAGCAGACTTTTCTATGTCTTGAATTATCATGCGACTGGAATTTATTTTTCAATAGTCAAACCATTGAATGTGGGAAGAACTGGCGATTACATGGCAGCTTGGATTTATATTCCAAATTCCATAACTGTTGCTTCAGAGGATTTATTGAAATTGGTTTCACTTGTACAGGAAAAAATTGTAAGTGGAGTAGAGCAATATGATAATCTTAGACCGCTTTTGGACAGCTCTTATCCTGATTTGCTGTATATTGACTGTATGCCAGTTCGTCAGACCGAAGCTCTTGCCTATAGAATGTATGGTCAGAATACTGATTTCGTCTATTTAGGAAACCTCTTGGCGCAAGGATTAGATCAGACTTATTATAAGAAATATAAGGCTGTATTCTTTTTGGATATTCCTGCTCGTAATGAAGTACCACCATCTGTTTTACAGCAGATGTATGATTTGTCGAGAAATGGCTTTGAACAGCCTGCTTATCTGTTCCCTCCTCAAACTTTGCCAGTAGCTGGTATGGAACTTTTCGTCAATCAAGTTCCTTTTCGTGATAAGCCTTTGAAGACCATATTAGGTTCAAAGTTAAATATACTTCTTCATAGGACGGGTTACAAAGACGTGGTTTTAGCTGTAAATATCTGTAAACCTCGTCAGTCTTTTTTGCTCCAAAATGAAATACTTTGGGAAAAGGAAATCAATGCCCAAATGTTTCACGTAATGTTCAAGGGGCGTCTTGCAATGCAATACCAACTTTTTGTGAATGGTAATCTTGTGTCGAGTGATCACTCAATTAGTATTCGTGAACAAGAAGCAAGAAATGCACGAGTGGAGGTGATGAAACCTGGATGTGCTAACTATCAGGGATACTTGAATCTCACTCAGCCGCTTACTCATACAATTGTACTGCAGGAACTTCCTATTAGGAGTGCTTCGCATACATCTAAGTCAAATAGCTCAGTGTTTGCAAGCAAGAAATTCTTGTTAGGAATGATTGTATATACTGTGGTAGTTTTCTTTGCAGGTATCTGTTTGGGAGATTTGATCAATAAAAACGATATTCAAGAAAATCCAGAGATGTCAACTCCTATTGAGAATGAAGTATCTCCAGAGTCTGATAATAATCTTGATTCTGAATCTTCAGAATCTTCAGAATTGGAATCTGAAGGCAAGCGAAATACAGATCGTAAGGCTTCCCGAAAGCAACAGACAGATCAACCAGAGAAACAAAAAGATAAGGCGAAGTCACAGGGAAAAGAAACTGAAAAACCTAAAGAAAAAGCAGGTGCAGAGGCTGCCGCTTCGGGTAAATCTGTTTCTCAATCTGCAGACAAGCATGCTTCTCCGACTAATAGAAATAAGGATAATGAATCTGCAAATGTATCCACACATAGTTCTGAGGATAGTCCGAAAAGTAATAAAGAAAAATAACTATAAATTATCGTATTATGAGATTTGAGTATATTTGCCATCATTGCAATAATCGTTTTACAACGGTTTTAAATGCGACTAAAGAACGTGTTGCCTGTCCATATTGCCAACAGATAATGACCGCTTCAAATATTAATGTTGTGGTTGATGATAGTGTAAATCAGGTGAGAAATCAGCAACCTGTCATTAATCAACCACAACAGGCTCGGGTTCAAGCTCGCCCTGTTCAGGGGCGTCCAGTCCAAGCTCGTCCAGTTCAGGCTCAGCCAGTTCAAGCTCGTCCAGTTCAGGCTCGTCCAATTCAAGCTCAGCCAGTTCAAACTCGTCCAATTCAAGCTCAGCCAGTTCAAGCTCAGCCAATTCAAGCTCAGCCAGTTCAAGTTCAACCTATTCAGTCTGAGGCTCTGGATCCTATAGTTCTGGCACCTCATGCAGAACCTGCTGCAATGGTGAACGATATGGATAAGCCTGATGAGTCGAATGTAGAACCGTCTAATATAGACGGGGCTAAGCCAGAGAACTCTGCTGAAGAAGTCTCAAATTCAGAATCTGAGAAAGCTTCATTACAGGAGAGTTTTAACAAGGCTCTTTTAGAAAGTGTCGAAGAGGACAAAGAAGATGACGAGAATGTAGAGATTGCCGATGAACTGAAGGAGGCTATGAATGACACTTACGAAGGTGTTTCGAAAAAGAAGTTTAATCCAGTATTGATGATAGTATTGGTGGTAGCCGCTGTGCTGTTTACTGGAATCTATTTCTTATTTATAAAAAAGGATAAGCAGGCAGAGAAAACAGAGATGCTTGTTAAAAATGAAAAAGCAGCAGTACAAGCACTCAAAGATTATGCAAATAATTATCCTGATATGAAGATTACTCAGTATTTTATGCTCGATTTGGATCAGGATGGACAGAGAGAGGTTATTGCAAACAATGACAAAAACCTGATTGTCTTTGGTGCTGAGGAAGGAACTGCGTATTTGATTCATAAAAAGCCAGTTTTTGAGTGGGTATATCTTCGTGGAAAAGGGGTTTTTGTGGTAAATTCTGATGAGGCTCAGACAGAAGGAAGTGCTGTATGGCTTATTAAAAAACAGAAAAAACTTGTAGAGGATGCTCATCAGGAGAATTATCATTTTATCGATGGTAATTATATCAAGACTCTGGATGGTAAAGAAACGAAGGTTTCTGAAGATGATTATTATGGTTTTGTCAATACGATTATTAAAAACTATACCAAACTAACTCCTGTAAAATTGTAAGTTATGAGAAAGATATGTTTGTTTATTTTGCTCCAAGTCTATATTGTTATGGGGTGGGCGCAAGAGACATATACTCTTGCGCCTCATCGCGAGTATATTGATAAGGTAATTGATGATGCAATAACATATGCCAATCAAATAAAGATCGTGGATAGCAAACTAAGTCCATTGATGAGGTTTGCAAAAGAGAATATAGCAAGTGATGTTAAGTTTGCTAATTTTGATGGGTCTGACTCTTTTGTAGGATTGTGCCCTCCGAATAAGACATGGCGTATTGAAAATCGTAATTATCGCCTTCCAACACAAGATGAAATGATTTATATAGCTCCATTCTTTTCTTCGCTAAAGGATATGCCCCTTTTTACGAAATCAGGAAAGTTGTATAATAATGTGGAGACTCTGAGTTTAGAAAAAGTGGGAAAGACTACGGTTTATTCAGACTATATGAGTAAGGAAAATGTAATCTATGGATTGCGTTTTAAGAAAAGAGCAGATAACGAATCAACAGATAATCCATATCGAACGGCTTATCGTTATGCTTTGGCTGGCGGTTCGCTCTTTATTGGGGTCAAGCATATAGGTTCGTCAGTTAGTGTAAAGAAAGTAAAGGATATTGCTAATCCTAAATGGTGGGCAGCACAGAATGATATTCAACTTTTAAATTTTCCAATGAAGGGAGAAAGAGTTGCCTATTGTTCAAGCGATCCTGTCCTTCTTCTGATAAACAAAGAGAGTGTACGTATGTCCACTGAAAGTAATACGAGTAACTATCTGACAAGACCTTATATTGATATTGACAAGACGTATGAAACAAACAGGACAGTTATGCACTATAATATTTCTGGTACAAATATTAAAGTGAATAAGACAATGGATCCTACACTTGTCGAACATATTGGAAAGGAACTGCCAACTGCAGATGTTTATGTGCGTTCCAATCCTTCTTCTTCCTATTTAGCATATAAGGATGGTAAGTTCCCTTATGGTGAAATTGTATCTCAACCTATGGGTGGCGGTGCATTTAATTATCATATCACGCTAAAAAAGAATTTTAGTGATGAATTGAGGATTATGGAGTTTTATATTAAAAATGCAACTGATATTCCCGAACTTGAGGGTAAGTTCACTATGACTCAGATGCCAATTGAAATCAATCATGTTCCTGACTCAATTCCTGCAGACTATCTCGCTAATAATTATCTCACTCAAAGTGGCTCAATGGGAAGTAATTCAAATTCTGAGATGGGATCTTTCTGCTGGGATTCTGCTAAATCTTATGCAAACTTCTCTGTTGAGGATGAAGAAAGAATGAAACAGGTGTTGTCTTTTGATGATTTAGACAACGTCCCATTGAAATACTATCATTTGCCTTCTCTGAATAATCTGAGTTGTATCTTGCCTTCTCACACGAAGTCTTTCACTGAGAAATATGACTTAGAGGAGATTGATTCTATGGCTTATGGCATCTATAATCAGGACCCTAATGTCGTAAGCTCTTCTTATTATTCAAAAGGGGATGGCGTTATCTATGCGATTCGCCCAATTAAAAGTTGGTCAAGTGCTGCGTTTCGTTATCAGTACAAACCCAATGAGGGTCTTGTTGTAGATATGGTTCCATTGGGTTCTGCAGCATTTAAAGTGAAAAGCGCACAGGAAATTAGTGATGGAGAGATATTTTCAAGATCAGATGTGCGTACTCGCATATTTCGCTCTAATGAAAAACAGTCAAGTGGAGGAATATGGACAAGTACAGAATCTCCTTATGCCCCAGATGAAGCTATGGCTTATGAATACAACAAAAATGGAATATATTTGAGATCAGAATCTAAAAGTAAGATATTGCCAGTCATACCTTTTCTTGGTGAAGAGAAAACTACAGAGGAAGAGTCTGATGAAGAATCTGATGAGCCTGTAACTCGTAAACCAAAACGTGTACGACGTGTGCCTCGAAAAACTCGAACACGTCGTCCCGCCGCACCTATGAATAAATCGGCTAAATCTCCATCTAAGGGAAATAATCATATCATAGTTGTAGATAAAACAAAATAATTTAGAATTTGGAAATATGGTGCGCCAAGAATGTACTATCCTCTTATAATACTTGATAATGGTTATGTTAAAAATGTCAAAGATGCAGTAAGCGAGGGATATTGCATACCTGGTGGACATTCTTTCAAGATTAATACACCATTAGAATTTACTTATGGTAGTTACTATAACTATTCTCTTAATATATACTTCCACGAAGAGGATTATTAAGCGATATGGTAGTTTGGCTTAAAATAGTAAGGATGTCTATGTTGCAATAATTGCAAGCTTTTTAAAGATGAAGTTGACTCTGGTGGCAGGCGGAGTCTGCTTCATCTTTTTTTGAATATGCCAAGTTACGAGAAAGTAAACTATTGAATGATTTTGACCGGAAATAACCATGACCGCTATGACCGATTCTTATCTTCTCTTCTAACATAACTTTCCCTGATTATGCAAGTCTTGCAGGGATTATCTGCAATTTCGTAGGATATTCGCTGCTTTTTCCTTGTCGCTA